>Ga0180732_1000828_pt1 | contig 22450 bp, 24 predicted proteins | sample KR11_01MetaG_FD_148674 | JGI IMG/M metagenome (GOLD analysis project Ga0180732, IMG submission 148674) | Groundwater microbial communities from the Olkiluoto Island deep subsurface site, Finland - KR11_0.1 MetaG | ecosystem: Environmental > Aquatic > Deep subsurface > Groundwater | place... | reverse complement strand
CAAGCGACCAATGGGATTGCGTTGGCTGTAAATGGACCGGCGGCTGGTGCGGAGATGGCACAATCCAGGACGCGTACAAAGAGCAATGCGACGGGACTAATCTGAACAGCCAGTCGTGCGGTTCGCTTGACTATACAAAAGGCAGTTTGGCCTGCGGCGCTAAATGCATTCTTGATTCTTCAGCATGCGGCTGCGCCGCCAAAGCGTATGTTACCCAAAACGCTTCAGGATCATATTCCTGCTACCTATCTTCTGACAGCAGATGGATATCCAAACTGGACGGGGCGCAAGTGACTTTTGAATATGAGTCAAATAACTCCTGCGTTAAAGTCGTGGAAAATTGTTATGAATCAAGAACCTGCAAATGCTCCAACGGAGATTGCCGATGCACTGAGTCCGGTTCTTGCTCCGCCGGGTCAACCGGATGCAAAGATGGATATTGCACTCTTAAATACCACTGCCCGAGCGGAGATTATACAAGCGATCAATTGGATAATTTCGCCGGCGCCAGCGCCAGCGGCGGAGGCACTATCAGCGCCAGCGGCGGAGGCACTAGCAGCGCTATTAAAAGCATTGCATGGAATTGCGGCTCGCTGAAACAAGATGCCAAAGGCAGTGATAATTGGCCGATGACCTGGTCAAATGACGACAATCAATACACGGCGTGGGGCGATGGCTGGGGCTTTAAGGAAAGCGGAGATAAAAAATCGCTGGGCGTGTCAAAAGTTTCCGGATCTTCCGCCGCTTCATTCACAGGCAGTGAACGCGACACTTGGGCTGAGAACGGCGCAGATGGCGGAGTAGGAAAATCTTACGGCATATTAAGCGTGGCAGGAACGCTTTATATGTGGGTTGGATATGGAGGAGATGGAAGCGGCCCGCGGGCGTGGCGAAATTCAAAAGTGTATAAATCAACAGACTATGGAAAAAGTTGGAGCAAAGCAAACTGGTCTTTTACGGATGACGACATGGCTAATCCAACATTTCTGCAATTTGGAAAAGATTATGCAAGCAATCAAGATGGATACGTTTATATTTACGCGCCCGATATCGCTGGTTTTAATTTGGATATTGGAGACGGCTACGGGGATTATCCGTCTCTTACGCAACAGGGATCAGGAAAAATTATTTTGATGCGCGTACCCAAAAATAAAATAATGGCCCGAAGCAGTTATGAATTTTTTAAAGGCCTTGATGCTGGCAATGTTCCATCGTGGACATCTAATTTATCCCAAAGAACTCCTGTTCTTACAAGTTCAAACGGAGTCGGCTGGACAATGTCCGCGATTTATTATCCGGAAATAAACAGATATATTCTAATGACTGAACACACCGCGAGCCATGCGGGCAATTTTAAAGTCTACGACGCTCCAAACCCTTGGGGGCCGTGGACAGTCGTAGAAGAACATTCCGGCAGCTGGTGCGGGTTTAGCACTACCTTTTATTGGAATATTTCTCCGAAATGGATTAGCGGCAACAATTTTACATTAGTGTTCACGGGCTCCCAGTCTTATGATTATTGGAATACCGTGACAGGGACGATTGTAACTTATTGAAGTTTGTTTTAAAAGCGAATCCGCGGCAAAACAAAAAACAGCTGGTTTTTAATAATTAATTAGTTAACACAAAATTATGCGTATAAATAAAAAATTAAGCGCGATTGTTTCATCAAAGATTTTTTGTTTAATATTGGGCTTTTTTTTAGCTTCGGCTATTATTGTTTGCGCCACATGGGATGAAGCGCGGACAACAAACAACACAAACCCGAATGAACTTACTGAAGATAACTGGAACGCGTTTGTTGATATGCTGAAGCTTTCATTATAATAAAAGCAGCTAATTTGCGTCAAAATATAAAAAAGTCTTGACTATTTTGTATTTTAGTATATAATAGTCGTATATGTATAGAAAACAAACAAAGCAAATATTGAAAGATTTGGACAAAAAAATAGTGTTTATTATCGGGCCGAGACAAGTGGGAAAAACATGGCTGGCAAAGGAAATCGGGAAAAAATTTAAAAGAACGGTTTATCTTAATTATGACCGATTAGAAGATAGAGATATAATAAAAAATGAATCATGGCTTGCAAACTCTGAATTATTGATTTTAGACGAACTCCATAAAATGCCCGGCTGGAAAAATTATTTAAAGGGCGTGTATGACACAAAAGAAGCGCGGCAAAAAATTTTAATTACAGGCAGCGCCCGTTTGGACGCATTTAGGCAATTCGGCGATTCATTGGCCGGGAGATTCTATACCCACCGCTTGCTGCCCTTTTCTATGTCAGAGCTAAAAAACGAGGAAATCGGCCAAGACATTGAAAGATTTTTAGAAAGGGGAAGTTTCCCCGAGCCGTTTTTAGCCAAAAATAAAACAGAGGCAAAGCGCTGGAGAAGCCAGTATATTGACGGGCTTATTAGAATTGATATTTTAGATTTTGAAAAAATTTATGATTTTAAAGCAATTCAAACGGTTTTTGAATTATTGCGCAGAAGCGTGGGCTCGCCAGTCTCTTATTCTTCTATTGCCCGAGATGTCCAAATATCTCCAATAACAGCAAAGAAATACATTCAAATTTTAGAGGCCTTATATATTGTTTTTCGCGTTGTTCCGCATTCGCGCAATATGGCCAGGTCAATATTAAAAGAGCCAAAAATATATTTTTTTGATAATGGGCTGGTTATCGGAGATGATGGGGCGAAGTTTGAAAATTTTACAGCCCTTAGCTTGTTAAAGCATGTTTATGGAAAAAATGATTACACCGGCGATCAATATGAATTAAAATATTTTAGGACAAAAGACGGCAAAGAAGTTGATTTCGCGATTATTAAAAATAATAAAATTCAAAAAATTATTGAAGCAAAAAAAAGCGATAAGCAATTAAGCAAAAATTTAAAGTTTTTTGCTGATAAGTATAAGCTAAAAGCAACGCAAGTGGTGAAAGAGTTAAAAAGGGAGCAAGCAGTTAATAATATTGAAATATTAAAGGCAGAAAATTTTTTTAAAGAATTATTTTTATAATTAAATATCATAAAGGCGCGCAACGCCGCTGGAACACGCTTGTTGATATGCTGGAGAGCGGGTTGTAGCGCAAGAGACTGATTTATCGTTGAGGAATTTTAATATTTAATAAGCATACCCCTAAATATCCTCTCTCTCGCAGTATCGCGGGGGCAGGCAAGAGGGGACTTTTCAAAAGGAGGCCATTATGAAAAATTTTTTTAAAGCAAAAAATCAACTGATAATTTTTATTATCGCGCTGGCGATTCTTGCTTCAAGCGCGGGTTTTTTTATTTTTAAATTTAATAAAGATATTGATATTGTTCGGGCAGGCGTTGGAGATAATGTTTCCGGCTTTGCATGGAACAGCAATGTCGGCTGGATCAGCTTTAATTCAACTGACTGCGATACGGACAGCAATGGATTTATTGACACGGACGCGATGGTTTTGGGATGCGGCGGAGACAACGCGGCTGACATCGCTTTTGATTACGGCGTTAATATTGATCCGGCAACAGGCAATTTTTCCGGCTACGCGTGGTCAAATAATGCCGGCTGGATCAGCTTTGCGGAAAGCGAGCTGCCGCCTGACAGTTTTGCCTTTAGCGCCAATTGCGACGATTCAACTGCCTGCGATGGCATAGGCGATGCCTGTACGGCTTGCTATAATTCCACCGATAACAATGTTTACGGCTGGGCAAAGATATTGTCTTTGGGCGATGGCGGCTGGATAAAAATGAGCGAGCCGCTGAGCGGTGATTTTATTTTTCCAATTTCATTTCCAATACCATTTCCTATTATTTTTAGATCCACTGTTTCTTACGGCGTATCAATTGCCTCAACTACCGGCGATTTTTTCGGCTGGGCGTGGAACGCGAATGATGATGGGTCAGGAATCGGCTGGACCAGTTTTAACTGCGAAGAACAAGGGGTTTGCGCCGCTTCTGACTACAAAGTTTTTGTCGTTGGCATGGGAATAGGCAAGCCGGAAATTATTTCAGTAGCTCCATTAACAGGGTACCAATGCGAAAGATTAGTTGTATCTTGGGGAGATGTTGAAGGAGAGTCCGGGTACCGCGTTTTTAGGGATGTTTTTTCTCCGCCAACAACGCAAATTTCAGTTGATTTGAATCCCGACACAACATCTTTTACCGATACCGGCTTATTGGCAGGAACGCTTTATTATTATATTGTCCAAGCTTTTAATGCTTTTGGTTCCGCTGATTCCGATGTTTCCAGCGGATCTACATTTTCAGTTTGCGAGGTTGCCGGCATTGAAGCAGCGGGCGAGTGCCCGAATCTAATTAACTTAACTTGGCTGGCAGACATTAACGCGGACCACTATGAAGTGGATCGGTGCAATGAAACATCGTTGGATTGTTCTATTGAAGCGAATTATGGCGCCATTATAGGAGGCGGATGCTTGAATCCAATATCAAATTTATGCGTTGATAATACTATTAATTTAGCGGAAGCTGATAATTATTTTAGATATAGAGTCCGCGCCATAAGCGAAATAGGAGAGATCGGCGATTGGTCTGCTCCGTCAGATGAGATACAGCCATGCCCGGGCATGCCGACATGGAAAGAGGTGAAGTAATACGCTTAAATCTACAAATATTACAATGTTTAAAAAATTAAAAAATAACGCCGGCTTTACTATTATTGAATTATTGGCCAGCACTTTTATTGTAGCTTTAATTTCCGGGATTTTTTTAGCTAATTACCGCGCCGGAGACCGGCAGGCAAGCTTGGCCGGCGCCGCGCAAAAAATGGCAAGCGATATTCGGCTTGTCCAAAATTATGCTTTGGGGCTGCGCGAGTTCCAAGGCGTTTTTCCCGCGGGCGGCTGGGGAGTTCATTTTGAAGCCGGAAATTCCAATTATATAATTTTTGCCGATAACGATGTTGCCGAATACGACTATGATGCCGGCGAGGAATACGCGGCAGTAAGCTTGCCGGATAATGTAACAATAGACTCTATTGATGTCGGCGCTTCTCTTGATATTGTATTTTTACCGCCGGATCCGGTTACTTATATGAATTCCGCGAGCAATATTTCGGCGCAGATTATTTTAAAAGACAATCAAACCGGATCAACCAAAACGATTCAAGTGAATTTTTTAGGGCTGGTTGATGTAGTCAATTAAAACACTCAAATCTACAAATGATATTCAAATCTACAAATGATATTCAAATCTACAAATGCGCCGGCTTTAGCTTGCTGGAGGTTATGATCGCTGTTTTAATTATTACTATGGGCATGATCGGCGTTTTGTCTTTGGTTCTGCAGAATATTCAAGTTCAGTATATTAACAAGAATGATTTAATCGCTTCGCAATTGGCTCAAGAGGGGTTGGAGCTTGTGAGGAATATCAGGGATGAAAATTGGCTTGACGGCAATGCGTATGACTCAGGCATAGTTGGAGACGGAACCTATACAATTGATTATACATTTGCCATTAATGATTTGATAAATTCTATTGATGACGTAGGCGCGAAGCTGAATATAAACGGCGCCGGATTTTATATACACGGCGCGGGAAGCGCAACACCTTTTTACCGCTTGATTACAGTAGATGACAGCAGCGCAGAGCATTTAAAAGTTGAATGCAAGGTTCGCTGGAGTGAAAGAAGCAGGACTCACGATTATACCGCGGCGACATTGCTGTATGATTGGCGGTAGACAGCACTCAAATCTACAAATGATATTCAAATCTACAAATAAAATATATGGATAAAGTTAATATAAAGAATTATCATATAAAGTGAATGGGTTATTATTCAAAACTCATAATGATTTAGGTAGGTATAAAAATGAAAAACAGTATGCCGATTATTTTGAAGATTTATTAAAGAAAAATAATTATAAATATAGCAGGGAATATAAACTAGCGCCTTCTTTTCATGGTGAGAAAAACGGAAGGAATATTTGCGATTTCATTATAGAAGATAAAATAGTCATAGAATTTAAAACAGTAAAATTTTTAACTCAAGAAGATTATTTTCAGGTAAAAAGATATTTATCTTGCTCAGGTTTGCGTTTAGGAATATTAGTTAATTTTAGACAAAATTATTTAACACCAAAAAGAGTATTAAATAATGAACTATTAAAGACACTCAAATCTACAAATGATATTCAAATCTACGAATACTAAATAAAAAATTTGTAGATTTGCATTTCATTTGTAGATTTGAGTGCAGTAGATTTGAGTGCTATATGTTAAATAAAATAATAAAAAACAATTCGGGCGCCACTCTGGTGGAGATAATCGTGGCGGTCGCCATATTTTCCATTGTTGTTCTTTCAGCAACCCAGATATTCAAAATGGTTGTTGAAGGCCAGCGCAATGCCATTGCCGCGCAAAGCACGCAGGAAAGCATGAGGTACGCGCTGGAAGTCATGAGCAAAGAAATAAGAATGGCGCAGAAAGCGGCGCCTTCTGAATGCGGCGGTTTGTCAAACAAAGTTTTTAAAGTTGTTGGCGATAAACTTTATTTAAAAAATATACATAATCAATGCGTAGAGTATTCTTTGGAAAATGATATAAACGGAATTTCGCGTTTAAAAATTGACCGCGATGGCATATCCGCCTATATCTCTCCGGATGAAATTAAAGTAAGCGATTTGGAATTCCAAGTGGTTGAGAGCGCTGGCGAACAATCAAGCGTTGTGATGAAAATGACTGTGCGGGCCAGAGGAAACGATTTGCATAAATCAGAAATGAAAATTCAAACCGCTATTTCGTCCAGGTATTATGAGTAACACTCAAATCTACAAATGATATTCAAATCTACGAATACTAAATAAAAAATTCGTAGATTTGCATTTCATTTGTAGATTTGAGTGCATATATGAGAATGAATATTATAAAAAATAAAAACGGGACGGCGCTAATGATGGCTTTGCTGATTTTGACCAGCATTTTAGCAGTGTCTTTGGGCGCGGCTAAATTAGTAATGTCGGGGCTGAAAATGAGCGGAACGCAGGAAAGATCCGCCATAGCGTATTTCGCGGCTGAAGCCGGGATTGAGCGAGTTTTGCGGGAAATAAGAAAAAACGGATTTAGCGCCGGAGATTGCGATGCGGCGACAAATCAATATGTTGATTTTAGCGCGGATCCGGCAGAATGCGACAGCAATGACGCGCATAGCGAACTTTTAACCAATAATGCTTCTTTTAAAGTGATTTATACTTCTGATTCTCCAAGAACCTTTGTGTCAATAGGAGAATATACAGGCGTGAGAAGAGTGGTGGAGATTAGCTATTAATACTCCCACAAATTTACAAATCAACTACAAACTTACAAATATAGATAAAATGTTGATTATAGAATTTGTAGATTTGTAAAGGATTTGTTGATTTGTGGGAGATTTTCGTTGTTAAATTAAAATATTTTTTAAAATAAATTTATATTACTAATAAATATACGTTATAAAAGAATGCAAAAACAACAAGCTAAAATTAGAATAGAGAAATTAAAAAAAGAAATAAGCCATTACCGCTATCTTTATCATGTTCTAGACAAATCGGAAATTAGCGACGCGGCTTTGGATAGCTTGAAAAATGAATTGGCAAAACTGGAGCGAGAATATCCCGAGTTTATCACAGCTGATTCTCCGACGCAGAGAGTGGGCGGCAAGCCGCTGGACAAATTCATTAAAGCAAAGCATTCATCCCCGATGATGTCTTTGTTTGACGCTTTCAATCCGGAAGACATGCGCGACTGGGAGAAAAGAATGGCAAGAATAATGCAGGGCCAAAAATTTGATTATTACTGCGAATTGAAATTAGACGGCTTGGCGGCCGCCTTGATTTATGAAAAAAGCAGGTTTGTTTTGGGCGCGACCCGGGGCGACGGAGCAATCGGCGAGAATGTAACGCAGAATTTGCGCACGATTGAGGCCATACCTTTGGTTCTGCGCCAGCCAACAGAAAAAGAATTGGCTGAATTAAATTTATCAAAGGAAGCGCGGCAGAAATTGAGGGCAGTTTTAAATAGCGGTAATTTTGAAGTTCGCGGAGAAATTATAATGAATAAAAAAGTATTCGCGGAGTTGAACAAAAAATACAAACAACAAGGCAGGCCGCTGCTGGCAAATCCGCGCAACGCGGCGGCAGGATCAATCAGGCAGCTTGATCCGAAATTCGCGGCCGAGAGAAAATTAGATTGCTATATTTATTCTATCGCCACTGATTTGGGGCTGGAACAACATGAACAGGAAATAGAATTAGCCAAACTTTTGGGCTTCAAAGCTTTAAAATACAATAAATATTGCAAAGATTTGAATGAAGTTTTAGCATTCCATAATCAGCAAGAACAAAATAAAGATAAATTGCCTTGCTATTGCGACGGCGTGGTGGTTAAAGTGAACAAGCTTTCGCTTTGGCCCCGCCTTGGCGCGGTTGGCAAAGGCCCCCGCTATATCATGGCCTATAAATTCGCGGCAGAGCAGGCAACTACCAAAATCACGGATATAGTTTGGCAGGTTGGGCGGACAGGAGTATTAACCCCGACTGCAGTATTGGAGCCGATTTGGGTGGGCGGAGCCACAATCAGCAGAGCCACTTTGCATAACATGGATGAAATTGAGCGGCTGGGATTAAAAATAGGCGATACCGTGATTATTGAGCGCGCGGGCGATGTTATTCCCAAAGTGGTAAAAGTTTTGCCGGGCTTGCGGCAAGGAAAAGAAAAAAAAATTGCTGTTCCTAAATTGTGCCCGATGTGCGGCGGAGCAGCAGCCAATATTTCGGGCGAGGTGGCTTGCAGATGCGTTAACAAGGATTGCTACGCTGTTAATTTGCGCCGGCTGACGCATTGGGCGTCAAAAGGCGCGCTGGACATTGACGGCCTGGGCCCGAAAATAATAGAACAGCTTATGAAAGAAGGGCTGGTGGGCGATATAGTTGATTTTTACAAGTTAACGGCCGGGGATTTAAAGCCGTTGGAGAGATTCGCGGACAAGTCCGCGGAAAATTTGGTTGAAGCGATTAAAGCGAAAAAGGAAATTGATCTGCCCCGTTTTATTTACGGATTAGGCATCAGGCATGTCGGGGAAGAGTCTGCCATTGATTTGGCTAAAACATTCGGCAGCTTGGAAAAAATAAAACAAGCGAAATTGGAAGAGTTAGAGCGCATTTATGACTTTGGAGAAGTTATGGCTAAAAGCGTTTATGAATGGTTTCGCGATAAGCATAATTTAGAATTATTAAATAACTTGGAAGGCGCGGGCTTAAAGATAAATCAACATATAATAACGAAGAAAAAACAGGTTTTAGACGGGCAATCTTTTGTATTAACCGGCGTATTAAGCAGTTTGACAAGAGATGAGGCAAAGCGTAAAATAAGGGAATTGGGCGGGCAGACTCCGTCTTCTGTAAGTAAAAATACTGATTTTGTAGTAGCCGGAGAGAATCCGGGCAGCAAATATGATAAAGCGAAGAAACTGGGAGTGAGAATAATTAATGAAGAAGAATTTTTAAAAATAATTAAATAGTGGTTGCTGATCTTTGCTAATTTGGCGCAAAAATCAGCAGCCTCTAAATAAAAAAATATGCAAACTGCGGCTATAACTAAAACTGAATACAAAAAAATATTAAAGAATCAAGAATTATTGCAAGCGCAATTAAACAATTTGCAAAAAATTGTTTTTGAAGAAGTGCGGGAATACATAAAGCCATCTGCAATAAAACGATGGGAAAAAATATCGCAAGGCATGGATAAAGGCAAAGGGAAGCGTTTTAGCAATTCAGCTTCTTTAAAATCATATCTTCAAAAGTTATAGAATATGGACTACCTAAAACAATCTATACAATATGATGTAATTTTTTCTGTTGAATTTAATAATATTTTAAAACCATTCAAGAAGAAAAAGTTAGTTATTTTTCAAAGATTAGAAAAACAAATTTTCAAGATTGCTAAAAACCCGTTTATAGGAAAACCATTACGCAATACTTTAAGAAATTACAGAAGAGTTCATGTAAGCTCCTTTGTTTTAATATATGAAATTTTTCAAGATGAAATACGGCTTATTGATTTTGACCATCATGATAAGATTTATAGAAAATATAAATAGTATATGAGATTAAACAAGAAAGACATACAACATATCGCAAATCTTGCTCGGCTGGAATTAACCGATAAAGAACTAAAGACTTACGGCGATCAGCTGTCGGATGTTTTAAGCTATATTGATCAGCTGAAAGAAGTTGACACGGAGGGCGTTGAGCCGACTGCGCAGGTTACGGGCATGAAAGATGTTTTTCGAAATGACGAGATTAAGGAGTGGAATAAAGAAGAAAGAGAAGCGGCTTTAAATCAGGCGCCGGAAATAGAAAATAGACAGATAAAAGTTAAAAGAATTCTAACTTAGGCAATAGTTCTTATAACTTATAACCCATAACTCATAACCAACGACAATTGCTTTTATTTTCAAGTTATGAGTTATGGGTTATAAGTTATATAAATATGAGGTTAAATAATTTAACAATAAAACAAGCGAGCGAAAAGCTGGCGAAAGGCGAGATCACTTCAGTTGAATTAACTAAAGCTTGTTTGGCGCGCATTAAAGAGGTTGATGAGAAAGTGAAAGCATGCTTAACGGTTTGCGAGAAAGAAGCGCTTGCGTCAGCTAAAGAAGCTGACGAGCGCAGAAAAAAAGGCGAAACAGGATATTTGTTAGGCATTCCTTATTTAGTTAAAGATAATATTTTAACTCGCGGGATCAGGACAACAGCGGCTTCAAAAATTTTAGAAAATTATATCGCCCCTTATGACGCTGAAATAATAAAAAAACTAAACCGGCAAGGAGCGGTTATTTTGGGAAAAACCAACATGGATGAATTCGCACACGGCGCTTCAACGGAAAACAGCGCTTTCGGGCCTACGCGTAATCCATGGGATTTGGACAGAGTGCCGGGCGGCTCTTCCGGCGGATCAGCCGCGGCTGTGGCGGCCGATATGTGTTTGTTCGCCTTGGGCACTGACACGGGAGGGTCAATCAGATGCCCGGCCAGTTTTTGCGGAGTTGTCGGCCTTAAGCCGACTTACGGCAGATGCTCAAGGCACGGCCTTATCGCGATGACCTCTTCAACAGATGTTCCCGGGCCGATAACCAAAACAGCCGAAGACGCGGCGATTGTTTTATCAGCCATTTCCGGCAAAGACGAAAAAGATTCTACCACGGCTGATGTTGAAGCAGGGAATTATGAGAGCAAAATTAAAAACAGCATCAAAGGATTGAAAGTTGGAATTCCAAAAGAGTATTTTGTTGATGGCATGAATAAAAAAGTTAAAGAAATCGTGGAAACAGCTATAAAAAAATTAGAACAGCTTGGAGCAAAAATTATTCCCGTGAGCTTGCCGCACACCAAATACGCCGTGCCGGTTTATTATATTATTACTCCAAGCGAAATAAGCTCTAATTTGGCCAGGTTTGACGGCATTAGATACGGCTTATCAGAAAATAATGTTAAAAATTTAATGGAGGTATATACAAAAAGCCGCGGCAGAGGATTCGGAGCTGAAGCCAAAAGAAGAATTATGCTCGGGACTTATGTTTTGTCAGCCGGATATTATGACGCGTATTATCTGCAGGCGCAAAAAGTAAGGACAAAGATTGCCCAAGAATTTGATCAAGTTTTAAGCAAGGTGGATGTTTTAGCCACCCCGACTTCTCCCAATACGGCTTTTAAAATAGGCGAGAAAAGCAATGATCCGATGGAAATGTATTTGGAAGATATTTTTGTTTCACCCGCTTCTTTGGCCGGCCTGCCCGCGATTTCCGCGCCATGCGGTTTTGATGGCGGCCTGCCGGTTGGCTTGCAGATTATCGGCCGGCGTTTTGGCGAAGAAACTATTTTGCGGGTTGGCCATAATTATGAACAGGCGGCAGATTGGCATAATCAAAAAGCCGTATTATAATTTTTTAGCGTTTTAATTTTAGATATAATATTAATAACAGGATTTGCGCGCACGAATTAATATCGCGCGCGCAATCCCTAATAAAAATTATGAAAAAAAATTCAACAAACAAAAAAACAATAATCGCAATTATTGCTGTTTGCGTTTTAGCAGTTTGCGTTTTATTGTTTTTTTTCTTAAGTAAAAAAACAAGCACTTTTATAATGAAAAATGATGTTTCCTCGGGTCCCAGCCAAGAAAACAACATTGAAGAAGACGGAATTAAAGCAGCGAATCTGCAAGCTGTCCAAGAAGCCGAGTCGCAAATCGCCGCGCAGCCGGTTAAATCCATTAGCAGTGAAGATCATTTTTTGGGAAATCTAGACGCTCCTATCCAGCTCATAGCATACAGCGATTTTGCCTGCCCTTTTTGCTTGGAATTTAATGATACAATCGGGCGGATAACAGAAGAATTCGGGGATAAAGTCGCGGTAGCTTTCCGCCATTTCCCTTTAGCCGCGCATGCTTACGCCATGCCGGCGGCCATAGCGTCGGAATGCGCGGCTGAGCAGGGAAAATTTTGGGAAATGCATGACAAGCTTTTTGAAAATAATCAAGAAAAAATATTCCATTCAGAGCAATTTAAGAAAGACGCGGCTGATATCGGGCTTAACGCGGCAAAATTCAACCAGTGCTTGGAAACCGAGAAATATAAAAATAAAATTCAGGATCAAATATTGGAAGCAAGGAATTTCGGAGTTAGCGGAGCTCCGGCAAGCTTTGTCAACGGCGAGCCGCTGCAGGGCGCTTACCAGTTTGAAGATTTTACCAGGCCTAACGGCGACAAGGAAGAGGGGATGAAGAGCATAATTGAGAGGCATTTAAAGGATTGATGATTTCAGATTTCAGATTTACGATTTTGATAAATTAAGCCATTGCGCCTATACTTATATTGCGAATATGAAAAACCAAAAAGGTTACAAAAACATTAAAAACAATTCCTTGCAATTCCTCGCAATTCCTCGTTTAACTTTATAAGAGAATTAAAAATCTTAAATCGTAAATCTGAAATCGAAAATAAACACGGGAGAGTTCGCCTAGCGGCCTATGGCACTTGCTTGGAAAGCAAGCGGGTGAAAGCCCACGGGAGTTCGAATCTCCCACTCTCCGCCAATTTTCAGAATTCGGATTTTGGGCGATTGTTGCCTCGCCCCGCCAGAGGCGGGGCTTGGCTTCCGCCACGATTTTGAACGGATTTTTGAAATCCAAAAACAATTTCTGCCCGCTCAAACGGAAGTTCGAACCAATCTTTTTTAGAAAATCCCGACCCTGTTCGGGATTTTCTTGCAAAGCGATAATTTCGGCTTGTTTTACGGAGTTTATAAATTTGGCGGCGAGTTCGAACCGATTATTGCTTTTTTTCTCAAAAGCCGTAAGTTTGTCTTTCAAAAGCTGTTTTTGATTGACGAGTTTGTTTTTGGTTTCCCGATATTCGGCAAGATTTAATGCGCTTTCAAGATAAGCGTTCATCAGTTTTTCCAGCTTCTCGTCAATCGCCTTTATTTCGTTTTCTGTTTTTTGAGCAAAAAAGTGCGATGATTGGGCTTTCTCATTTTTCTCGTTTTCTAATTCATTTATCATTTTATCAGCCCAATCATCAGGCAAAGAAACTTTTTGTATTGCTTCGTTGATTTGAGATGAAATTTTTTCTTCTCTGGTAAAAATATTTTGCGAGCAAATGTGGTTTGGATTTTTCTTGGTACAATAGTAGTAAGTGTAAGATTTTCCGCTCGGTTTTATCTTTTTATCGGCGGTTATGGTAAAGCCACATTCGCCGCAATGGAAAAATCCGCGATAAAGAAAAAATTTCATCTCGTCCGCTTTTTGCGGTTTTGATTTTCTTTTCATTACTTCCTGCGTTTCGTCAAAAAGTTTTTTTGCAATAATCGGTTCTTGCTTTCCTTCAAAATATTCTCCATTGTATCGGATAAGTCCGTAGTAAAAAGGATTTTGCAAAAGATACTGATAATTAGAAACGGAAAGCAAAGAACCTCGCCGCCCTTTCAAGCCGAGTTCATTGATAATCTTTCGGATTTCTTTCAACGTATGTTTTCCAGTGGCGTAGGACTCAAATGATTTTTTGATGAGCGGTGCTTTTTCTTTGTCCACATAAATTTGTTTTGTTTCTTTGTTGTTGAGGTAGCCGAGTGGAGCCATTTGAGGCCAAAGTCCATTTTTCAATTTTTGGCGATGTCCTCGTTTGATATTCTCCGAAAGATTATCAATGTAATATTTTGACTGCCCAAAAGCGATTGAGAGCATAAACTTGCCTTGCGGTGTCGGATCAAACCAAAAAGTCGGGAATTTTAGCTCTTTGATTACTCCAGTATCAACAAGATAAATAATTTGTCCGCCGTCAACGGAATTGCGAGCTAATCTGTCAGGGTGCCACGCTAAAATTCCCGCTGCTTCGCCCGCTTCAATTCTTTTCAGCATTTCAGCGAAGACAGGCCGACCGGGCTTTTTCGCAGTTTGCTTTTCTACCAAAGTATCAACAACGTCAATGTTTTCTTTTTTAGCCAGCTCTCGCAATTCAGCCAACTGGTCGGCAATACTGCGAATTTGCCTGTCTTCGCTGTCCGTTGACTTACGGGCGTAGATGAAAAACTTTTTGGTTTGATTATTTTCGTTTGTCATATTATTGGGCAGTCAAAATTAAATTATCGCTTTGCCTTTCGCCGAAAGCGAAAGAAAAAAGATTGGTTGATAAATTTTTCAAATTTATGTTTGCCTTTGGCAAACCGAACTTCCGTTTGAGCGGGCAGAAATTGTTTTTGGACTTCAAAAATCCCTTCAAAATCCTTGCCGAAGCCGAGCCCCGCCTCTGGCGGGGCGAGGCAACAATCGCCCAAAATCCGAATTCTGAAAATTGGCGGTGCCTTTTGGTTAAAATCCGAACTTTTTTTGACGAAAATCCGGACTACGAATTTTGAAAAACTTTTAAGCTCGGGCGGGCAAAAAGGAAGGGGGTTGGGGAGAAGGAATTTTTGCCCGCCCTCGCTCCTGCCCCGTAGTGAACGCGAAGCGTTCTACTACTGGGGTTTTCCGCCACCGCCGAATTTAGTATTTCGCTTTGCGAAATGCGCCGCCTGTTTACAATTTTTGTTTTTTGGTGTAGCATTGAAGTAATAGAAAGGTAATATCACTGATATTTTAATTCTACTACCACGATATTAGTATGTCAAACATAACCAAAAATCTACGAAAGATGAGAGAAACCAAGGGGCTTTCCCAAGAGAAATTGGCGAGATTGGCCGATGTCGCCAATAATACAATTATCAAAATTGAAGCTGGTAAAAACCAGAATCCAACGCTTGATACGCTCAAGAAAATAGCAAAAGCTCTTGAGGTAAGCGTTGATGATTTGATAAAATAAAAAAGTCGAATAAAGATAATTCATTATTAGTTAAAATCAAAGGATATGAATAAAATGAATAAACCATGTTGTGGGGGAAACCCAGAAGAAACGTTTTCCCCGAAATCAACAGCAGAAATCAAACAAGAAGTTAAACAACGATACGACATATTTGCCAAAGAAGGCGGTTCAGCTGAGGGTTGTTGTCCTTTAGTCGGCAAAGGGACTGAAAGTTTTGCCCTAGAACATGGACTTTACAGTCAAGAAGATCTTGCCTTAATTCCTAAATTGGCTATTAACCTTTCGCGAGGTTGTGGAAATCCGACTAGTTTTGCTAATCTCCAGCCAGGTGAAGTGGTTGCTGATTTTGGTTCAGGCGGTGGTATTGATCTTGTTTTGGCAGCTCACAAAGTAGGACCAGCTGGAAAGGTGATTGGAATTGATTTTGCCCCCAATATGAGTAAAAGATCAAAAGAGGTGATGGAAGAAGCTGGCTTATTCGATAGAACTGAGTTTATTTTGCTGGATATAGAAAACCCCAAGGTTCCAGATGATATTGCTGATGTGGTGATATCTAACTGCGTGATAAACCTTTGCCCTTGTAAGCCCTGTGTCTACAAGCAAATCTATGAGATTCTAAAACCCGGTGGCCGACTGGCTATTTCTGATATCGTTATTATAGGAGAGGTTGATCCTAAAATTCGGGAGTATTTCCAATCAATTTGGTCAGGCTGTACCGGTGGAGCAATCCCCGAGGATGAGTATTTTAAGATAGTTGAAGAGGCAGGCTTTAGACAAGTTAAAGTTGTAGCTCGTCATATTCTCGGTCCGAAAGAACTAGAGGAAATGGCAAGTTGCCCTGGTAAAAAATTCTCTCCTGCTTTCTCAAAAGAAAAACTAGCTCAATTTCAAGGAAAAATAGTCAGCACTAAATTTGTAGCTGTCAAACCAAAAGAATAGGAGGGATACAACCAGTCTTTTATGGTGGCTTTCTTATTGCTTGATTTTTTCATGTACACATGTTAGTGTTTAATATTACCAAAATATATTGGTAATCCCTACCATGAGGGTATCGTGGTAACCGTACATTGACAAAAAGGAGGGTCGTCATGCCTAAAAAAGTGGTCATAACTGTACCCGCTCGTTAACAAAAAGGAAAGGAGAATTCTTATGGCAGCAAAGACTGTGAATCTGTTGGAACAGAAGATTAAGACGGACAAACGCCAGCTAGAAAAACTGATTCGACTTGAGGGACACTCGAGAAAGGTCTGGACGAAGGCTTATCAGCTCTTTTTAAGAGCAGCGAACCAACTAACAAAAATCAAAGTCCATGGCACGAAAAAGGAAGCCGGTCTGATAAAGAAAATTCGAGACTGGCCGGCAGAGACCGTTAGACTGACGAAGGAAAGAGACGATCTTCGAGCACAAATCAAGCAGACGGAGCAGGCGCTGGTCAAATTGGGAATTGAACAAGCCAAACTCGTCGAGCAGCAAATCAACGAGATAAAGACTATTGACGAAATTGTGACCCAGGTCTTCGGACTCAATGCGGCCGTTGTGAGAGCTTCAGGTGACCGCGAGGATTGTCTGACTCGTCATGTCTTTCCCAGACTTATCGATGCTAAGGGCAATCTGCGCTCCCAAATCAGCTTTACCAGTTCCGACGGTCTGCGCCGAGTAGTTGCAATGGTCAATACCATGACCATTGTTCGTGGAGATCTTGCCGCCCAAGCGAAGTCAGAGATACAGTGTTTCTTTGATCGTTTTCAAAGAGTCGCGAAGATGGACGATACCGTCAAGCCGCTTTTTGATCTGACCCGTCAGCTCCTGGTGGAAAAAACTGACTTCAAAGTCGGACCGGATCTGTATCGGTTTCTGTCCATGGAGCTCGATGCTGATATTTTCCCGGAACTAAGCAAGGCGCAGACGTTGTTGCGCCAAAGCATCAGGTCTGAAAAGACGAGCTCCTACATTCGAATCTACGAACGCGATAATCGCGCTTCACCGTGGCGGCCGGTGGCTCAGTCGTAAGAATTCAAGGAAAAGGCAACCTGAATGGTTTGCCGTTAAGTTTCTCGGCTACTTGTGCAATGCAAGTAGCCGATTTTTTTGTCAGGGCAGTTAGTATCAAATTCACGGCGATAAAGCCGCCTTTTTTTGTAAAAGTGCTAAAGAATTTGCCGCCAAAGACACCAAATTTTTCAATTGAAGAATTATTGAAAAATTTGGTGAATTGAGTTATGATTAACTCAATAAAAACTTGAAATCGAGGCGGCGCGCCAGTTTCACTGGCACGAAATTCGGCGGCGGCGGAAAACCCCAGTAGTAGAACGCTTCGCGTTCACTACGGGGCAGGAGCGAGGGCGGGCAAAAATTCCTTCTCCCCAACCCCCTTCCTTTTTGCCCGCCCGAGCTTAAAAGTTTTTCAAAATTCGTAGTCCGGATTTTCGTCAAAAAAAGTTCGGATTTTAACCAAAAGGCACCGCCGATTTTTAAAATTTGAAATTTCGGGGGAATTAACGGCGGAAGCGGAGTTTATCCGCCCCTGGCGGACTCCGTAAACGGCGCGCTAAGCCCTGAATTTGCAACGATTTGCCACGCTATGCGCGGCGAAAAAGAAATGTTTTGGATTTTGGGTTTAGAAGCTTGAACCAATCTTTTTTAGAAAATCCCGACCCTGTTCGGGATTTTCTTGCAAAGCGATAATCTTGATTTGTTTGCCGGCGCGGCGGCTTTGGGAAAAAGAAAAAGAATAGCCGCCCTTGCCTGCCCGTCCATAGCTTTAGCGAAGGCGGGGGGGGGTGATGGCAAGGAACTCCCCTAAAAATTTATTTACAAAATTGTTAAAATTAGTTATCATTATAATATCAAGAAAGAAACCTTTATATTATATTCTATATACTATAATATTATACAATTAGAAAAGATATGTTAAATAATAAAATTTCCGAAAACTTAAAGAAACTGCGGGCTAAAAAGGGGCTTTCTCTTGAGAAGATAGCCCGACTTGCCGATTTATCCCTTAACACTATTGTTAAGGTTGAAAATGGAGCAAATAAGAACCCGACCATTGAAACGTTAACCAAGATCGCCAAGGCGCTTGAGGTAGGTGTTGATGATTTAATAAAATAAAAATGGACAAAAAATATCTAAACAAAATAATCAAAGGTGATTGTATAGGCGAGATTTTTAGTTTTCAAATAGCTTAATAAAAATATGGACAAGATTACTATTCAAATTAAATGTTCATCTGAAGCCTGCGAAAAATTAAGGGAGGAAGGGTTGTTTTTTGAGACAATCGCGGAATCGTTAGACATTGATCGCGATGATATTGTTGAGGTTGAAGATGAAAATTAAGTTTTAATAGGGGGACAAATTGTCCCCTGCTTGCCTATTTAGAATTTAATAAATCAAATCTATGGAAAAACAAGTAATCGTTAAATTGCATAAAAATTTTGAGGATTGCGCCCATGAAAAAGACGGAGTGGAATTTTGGTATGCCAGAGAATTGCAGGGGTTGCTTGGCTATGAACAATGGAGAAATTTTGAGAGTGTAATAGAAAAGGCTCAAGTTGCTTGTATTGGCGCAAAACAGGACATATCTGACCATTTTGCCGACGTCAGCAAAATGGTTGATATTGGTTCTGGCGCCAAAAAACCAATACCCGATATTATGCTAACCCGTTACGCGTGTTATCTTATCGCGCAAAACGGCGACCCGAGAAAAGATGAAATTGCTTTCGCGATGACTTATTTTGCCGTTCAAACCAGAAAGCAGGAAATTGTGGAACAGCGGCTGGCAGAATGGGAGCGTTTGCACGCCAGAGAAAAACTTTCCATTTCCGAAAAAACGCTTTCCGGTATTTTATTTGAGCGAGGCGTTGACGGGCAGGGATTTGCCAGAATCCGCAGCAAGGGCGACCAAGCTTTGTTTGGCGGCTACAATACTCAAGATATGAAGAGCAAGCTCGGTGTTCCGGAAAAACGGCCATTGGCGGATTTTCTGCCGGGTGTTACCATTAAAGCCAAAGATTTAGCCACCGAGATCACAAGTTTTAATGTGAAAAAAGACCAAGCGTTAAGAGGAGAAATGCCCATTACTTCCGAGCATGTAAAAAATAATCAAAATATGCGAGAGATGCTTGCTAAAAGCGGAATTCATCCGGAATCTTTGCCGCCGGAAGAGGACACGAAAAAACTTGAGCGAAAATTAAAATCCGAGGATAAAAAATTGCCCAAATCGGTTAAAAAATTGAAAAAATAACTATGGCGACGCAAGTTAAAAGTGAAAAGTGAAATTCCAAAGGGATGGAAAATGACGACACTGGGAGAGGTGCTGACTATTAAGCACGGTTTTGCTTTTAGCGGAGAAAATATCACTGATCAAGAGAATGAAAATATTTTATTAACGCCAGGAAATTTTTTAGTTGGTGGTGGATGGAAAGACGAAAAAAAATATTTTAATGGCGAGATTCCTTGTGATTATGTTTTAAAAAAGGGCAATCTTATTGTAACTATGACTGACTTGAGCAAAGACGGAGATATATTAGTTTATCCCGCCTTAATTCCTGATAGATCGGATAAAAATTTATTTACAAAATTGTTAAAATTAGTTATCATTATAATATCAAGAAAGAAACCTTTATATTATATTCTATATACTATAATATTATACAATTAGAAAAGATATGTTAAATAATAAAATTTCCGAAAACTTAAAGAAACTGCGGGCTAAAAAGGGGCTTTCTCTTGAGAAGATAGCCCGACTTGCCGATTTATCCCTTAACACTATTGTTAAGGTTGAAAATGGAGCAAATAAGAACCCGACCATTGAAACGTTAACCAAGATCGCCAAGGCGCTTGAGGTAGGTGTTGATGATTTAATAAAATAAAAATATGGCAAAAAATAATAAATACGCCAATTATTCAAGAGAGGAACTTATTGACGAGCTGGAAACTTTGAAAAAAAAGAAGTACGGCCTTGTTTGGGATAAAAAGAACTCACAGGAAATACTTGACGCTTTTGTAAATTGGGAAAATGTGCCGGAAAATTTTATGCCAAAACAGTTTCCTGTTTTGAAAGAAGTTAAAAACAAGGAAATTGAAACGGATAGATCCAAACCAACCAACCTTTTAATTGAGGGCGACAATTATCACTCGCTTGCCGTTTTGAATTTTACGCACCAAAATAAAATCGATGTTATCTATATTGATCCACCATATAACACAGGAAATAAAGATTTTATTTTTAACGATACATTTTTTGATAAAAAAGGACCTAAATTCGTTGACAAAGAAGATCCATGGAGACATTCAAAGTGGCTTTCCTTCATGGAAAAACGATTACGATTAGCAAAAAACTTACTCAAGAAAAGCGGAGTAATTTTCATTAGTATAAATGACATAGAACTTGCCCAATTAAAAATGTTGTGCAATGAAATATTTGATGAAAATAATTTTATCGGCACATTAATTTGGAGAAAAAAAGAGGGAGGAGGACAAGCTGACGCTTATTTTGCTACAGAACATGAATATATTCTTGTATATGCAAAATCCGACAGTTTTAAATGGCTTGATGAGGAAATTCCTGTTGAAGAAGCAGGATTTAATAAAGAGGATAAAAATGGAAAATTTACGGCTGTTAAATTAGCAAAATGGGGCAATACAGCAAAACGAGAAGATAGGCCAAAGATGTATTTTTCGATTAAATCACCGGATGGATCCAATATCTATCCAATTGCTCCTGATGGTGGAGATGGGCGATGGAGAGTAGGAAAGAAAAGAATGGATATGATTATTGACAAAAATTTAATTTATTGGCAAGAAAAAGAAAAAAAATGGGTGCCATATGAAAAGATATATTTTAATGAAGGAGAATTAAAGAAAATTAAAGAAAGAAGTATTTTGTTTGATCTTGCAACTACCGCAGATGGGACTAATGAACTAACACATATTTTTGGCGAAAAAGATATTTTTCAAAACCCAAAACCAACAGAATTGATAAAATTTTTCTTAATGTATGGAGCAAAATCTGACGCAATAGTTTTGGATTTTTTTGCTGGATCCGGAACTACAGCACAAGCAGTGCTAAGTTTAAATAAAGAAGATAAAGGAAATAGAAAATTTATTCTTTGTACTAATGATGAAGAGCTAGACAACAACGGGAACTCAACAAAACATAAAATCTGTACCGATGTTTGTTATCCTCGCATTAAAAAAATTATAAATGGTTATAAAAATTCAAAAGGCGAAAATATTTCTAGCCTTGGTGGTAATTTAAAATACTTTAAAACCGATTTTGTCGGCTCGGATTCAACGGATAAAAACAAGCGGGATTTAGTGAATAAGTCAGTAGAAATGATTTGCATTAAAGAAGATATTTTTGACTTAATTGTTGACGAGGGATTTGATTTTAAAATTTATCAAAAAGGCAAAAGGTTTTTAGGAGTTATTTTTGAACTTGGCGCGATAGCGGATTTTAAAAAAGAAGCGGAAAAGCATAAGGGCAATTTTGTGATTTATTGTTTTTCCTATAATGAGGTTGCGCCGGAAGAAAAATTTAATGATATGAAAAATAAATATGTTTTAAAACCTATACCGGCCGTAATTTTACGAATTTATTTAGAAATTTTTAAAAAATAATTATACTGTTGATATAACCTATGATAAGTTTTTTTATAAACAATTTGGCAATAATCAAAAATATATTACTATCCGCTGCTTCTACTACCATACTTATCGGTTCGGCAATTTTTTATATTAAAATTTATTTGAATGCTAAGGAAATAAACGTTATAAATAAAAAAATCGAAGAAGGATATACGAGGTTAGATGAGAATGAAATTAATGACATAAAAGAGATTCATGAAATAAATATTGATTTTAACGGTGATAAAAGAAAATATAAAACTTCGTTAAAGCAAGAAATTAAAAAATGGCAAAGAGAAAAAAATTATTTGTTAGAGGAAATTTCCATTTATAAAATATTTAAAAAGTAATATCTTGGATTCTAACTTCTAACGCAACAGCGTTGATTAATTAGTTGGTTAAAAACTTCATAAGGTTTTTGGAAGCCGAGGACTTTTCTGGGACGTCCATTTAGAAGATGCTGAGCTTTTTTCACTTCAT
>Ga0180732_1000827_pt1 | contig 22471 bp, 23 predicted proteins | sample KR11_01MetaG_FD_148674 | JGI IMG/M metagenome (GOLD analysis project Ga0180732, IMG submission 148674) | Groundwater microbial communities from the Olkiluoto Island deep subsurface site, Finland - KR11_0.1 MetaG | ecosystem: Environmental > Aquatic > Deep subsurface > Groundwater | place... | reverse complement strand
AATTGTTAGCACATTTGGCTCTCACATCCTCACGCCTGATGGGCAGATCAATCGGCAGAAACTCGGACGAGTTGTGTTCAATGATCCTGAAGCACTCGCCAGGTTGGAAGCCATCATCCATCCGCTGGTGGAACAAGCCGTTGATCTTATTATTAGACGAGCCAGTCACAAAGTGATTGTGATTGAAGCCATCAAGCTGCTTGAAAGCAATCTCGCACTTGATTGTGATGCCGTTTGGGTGGTTTACTCTCCACCTGAGACTCAGCTATCACGACTGACTCACAATCGCAATATGACTGAAGCCGAAGCCAGACAGCGTATGTCTGCCCAGGTACCCCAGGAAACAAGGTTTGCCGAAGCTTCAGTAGTGATTAAGAACAACACAACCTTTGATGACACCTGGAAGCAAGTGACCGCAGCCTGGCAGAGGCATGTTCCAGCCGACAACAACCGTCCAATCCCGGTATCGCAACCGGTAAAACTGTCGTTGGGCGAAGTGAATATTGAACGCGCTGGCCCCAAACATGTTGACGAAATAGTCGAAGTGTTAAATCGCTTGAAGGGGCCAATGACTGGTGAGGCAGTTACCAGCAGTTCGATTACACTGGGTGAAATGGCTTTTTTGATATTACGGATTGAGCAGAATCCCATGGGTATTCTAGGCTGGCAGGTTGAAAACCTGGTTGCCAGAACAACCGAGATCGCATTAGATTCAGCCTTGCCACCGGCTCAATTTATGCCGCTGATGATTAATGAGATGGAAAAAGCTTCCATCGATTTGCAATGTGAAGCCTCTCTGATTTTTGTGCCAGAACAATTAGCTCACCATGATGTTTTATGGACGGGTTTGGGATATGAAAAAAGAGTCCCATCCTCTCTTGAAGTCCTCGCCTGGCAGGAAGCCGCAGAAGAATCCATGCCGGCAGGAACCTCTCTTTTCTTCAAGCAACTTAGAGAAGACAGGGTCTTAAGACCCATCTAACCCTTGATATTTAAGGATTTAATAATTGTCTGATTTATTAACTGAAATTGCTTATCTCTTTCAAAGGTTGAACTGGCTCAGTGTGCTTGACCTGTTTCTGGTCTCTGCTGTGATGTATGTTGCTTTGTTGTTATTAAGAGATACGCAGGTCATGGTCCTCTTGCGCGGCGTGATCTTCATGGTCATAGTGCTGGCATTGATGACTTCGTTGATCAATCTGCCTGCCTTTTCATGGTTATTTCAGACTATTGTTCCTGCTTTACTTTTTGCTATCCCGGTTATCTTTGCACCCGAGATCAGGCGTGGATTGGAAAAACTCGGACGCGCTGGAACTCCAAAATTGATGCAAACACAATCCAGCAGCCAGAACAAACAAATAGAACGCACCATTCGCGCCATCGTTACCGCTTCAGCCAGGCTTTCAGCTCGTGAGCACGGCGCTTTGATCGTGATTCAACGCTATGACAGCCTTGAAGATTATGCCAAAACCGGGGTCCGCTTGAATGCTTCAGTAACCCCTGAGTTGCTGTTGCAAATCTTTTATCCCAATACACCGCTGCACGACGGCGCAGTGATCATCGCGGATAATCGTATAGTGGCTGGGTCGTGTGTCATGCCCCTCTCAGCCAGTGGTATTTTAACCAAATCTCCTGAACGTCAAATGGGGTTGCGTCACCGTGCTGCTCTTGGTACTTCAGAAGCCACTGATGCCATTACAGTTGTCGTGTCAGAAGAAACTGGTTCAATCTCGATTGCCCACAGCGGACGCATGATCCGCCGCCTTGACAGTGAGCGGCTTGAGAATATCTTGCTTGCCTTCTACCGTCCCGCAGACGGTGCCGGTTCGCGAATTCGAATTAGCGAATGGCTTCGCAGCCTCTTCATCGGCGAGCAAAGGAATAAATAATGCCAAAAGCACTGCGTTCATTTGCCAAAACCTTGCCCTTACTGATCACAGCCATTATTCTGGCTATAGCAGTTTGGGTAATGGCCGTAACCTCATCAGATCCATCCGTTGAAAGGGTTTATCCGACGGCGGTGCCCGTAGAAATCGTTGGGCAGCGTTCTGATTTGGTGATCACCGGCGAATTACCTGAAAACGTTTCGCTTATCTTGCGCGCACCAACATCAATTTGGACAAGTTTGACGTCTCAAAAAGTGCTCGTGAGAGCTATTATGGATCTATCGGGTCTGGGTGAGGGTGAGCATACTGTCCCCATACAGATTCAAATCGGAATTCGTCCGGTTGAAATTCGCAGCTATGCACCTCGATCTGCAAGTGTTCAGTTGCAAACGCTTGAAACGCGAACTTTCAACATCCGCGTCATTAACCAGGGGTCTGTAGCAGTTGGGTTCCAATCCAACCCGGCTGAAATGTCTGAAACAAGCGTATTGGTCAGCGGCGCAAAGTCATTCGTGGGGATGGTTAGCGAAGTAAGAGCGGTGGTGAAACTCACTGATGCCAAAACGGATATCAATCAAACCATTACCCTTCAAGCCGTGGATGCCAACGGATCGGTGGTCAAAGATGTCAGTCTTTCACCCGAGAAGATCACGATTACTCAAAAAGTAGTTGAACGCGGCGGTTACCGTAATGTGGTCGTCAAAGTGGTCACGAATGGGCAGCCAGCACCGGGGTTCAGATTATCGAGCATTCCAGTCTACCCGCCAACGGTGACGGTTTTTTCTTCAGATCCAGCGTTGATTGATGCGCTACCCGGGTTTATTGAAACAAACCCGATTGATTTGAGCAAAAAAACCGACAGCTTTGAAGAAGAAATAGGGTTGAATTTACCAGATGGCATTCAAGTGATTGACGACCCGTCAGTTTTGGTCAGGGTAGAGATCACGCCAATTATTACCTCGCTGTCTATCTCGGATGTTTTGGTAGAAGCCACCGGGTTGTTTACTTCACTCGAAGCGATCATTTTACCCGACAAGGTGGATATCATTGTTTCCGGTCCGTTGAATATTTTGGAAACCCTTGACGTAACCACCCTCAGAGTATTACTTGATCTTTCAGAATATGAAGCAGGTACCTATACCCTTGAGCCGAATTATTCACTCAATATACCCGATGTCAAAATCGAAAGTATCTCGCCGACCACCTTTAAAGTAACCATTAATTGACGATTTTTTTCATTCTCAGATACCATGCCCATTTTTTCTCATTATCAGGGTAAAATTGGTATTATTAAGGATTGAGGAAAGATGGCAAAACCAGTTGTAGCGTTGGTCGGTAGACCAAATGTAGGGAAGAGTACATTATTTAACCGTTTATGTGGTGAACGCCTGGCCATTGTTGATGACACACCAGGTACTACTCGTGATCGCATATTTGCTGTGGGTGAATGGAGCGGCGTCCAGTTTGATATCGTGGATACTGGTGGAATTGACCCCACCTCGGCAAGCAGTAAATCTCCGCTTTCAATCGGTTCTGCCGATTTTATTTCCGAGATCAAATCACAAGCCATGCTGGCCATCACCGAAGCGGATGTTGTCATGTTTCTGGTTGATGCCATCAGCGGTATAACACCTGCTGATTTTGAAGTCGCCCAAATTTTGCGCCAATCACAAAAAGTGATTGATGGTGTCGCTTTTCCGCCAGTGCTATTGGTGGTTAACAAAGCAGATAGCTCTCGTCAGCGCGACCTGGTAAACGAGTTTTACGAATTAGGTCTGGGAGACCCCTGGCCGATTTCTTCAGTTCACGGCACCGGTACCGGTGACCTGCTGGATGAGCTTTTAAGCAACTTTCCTGAACCTGACCCCGAAGATGATGACGACTCTGTCAAAATTGCGATCGTGGGCAAGCCGAATGTGGGTAAATCCAGTTTGTTGAATAAGCTCGCAGGAGAAGAACGTTCCATCGTCAGCCCAATTGCGGGCACCACGCGTGATGCAATTGATACAAAACTGATGATCGAAGATATTCCCGTCACTCTTATCGATACTGCAGGCATACGCCGGCGTGGCAAGGTCGAACCAGGTGTTGAGAAATTCAGCGTTGTGCGGTCGATGAAAGCCATTGAACGCTGCGACGTTGCCCTGCTGCTCATAGATGCTGTCGAAGGTATATCCGCTCAAGATACACACATTGCAGGCTACATTAAAGATGAACTCAAAAGCGCGGTGGTGGTGGTTAATAAATGGGATGCCATTGAAAAAGACAACTACACCATGCAGAATTATTCTGAGCGCATTCGCCAGGAACTTAACTTTATGGATTATGTTCCGATACTCTTCATATCTGCCAAATCAGGTCAGCGCGTTGATCAAGTGATGCCAATGGCTTTGCAAGTTCAAGAAGAACGCCTTGCACATATTAATACCGGCTCACTTAATCGTATACTGCAAAAAGCCCAGAGTCTGCATGCGCCAACTTCAAAAACAGGCACTTCAATTAAACTGTTTTATGGCACCCAAGTACGCACGAATCCGCCTACCTTTATGATCTACTGTAACAATCCAAAATTGGCGCATTTTACATATTTGCGCTTTATCGAAAATCAAATCAGGTTGGAGTATCCATTCACCGGCACCCCCATTCGATTGGTGATGAAACCTCGACATGAATAACGAATTTCAGGCAGGAACATGGACGATTCAGATTATCAACCTGTAGAGCAAGTTGAACTCCAAACCGCAAAAAAAATACCTTTCTGGCAGACACTTCCCGGAGAAGTGTTGCAAACCTTGATTTTGGCGGTTATTTTGTACTTTGCCATTGATTCAGTGTTTGAGCGGGTCATGGTGCAGAATATTAGTATGCAGCCGACACTTTATGAAGGTAACTTGATTGTGGTTAACAAATTGGCTTATAAATTGGGTGAGCTGCATACGGGTGACATTGTTATTTTTCACAACCCCAATTTTCTTGAGGAAGATTACATCAAGCGCTTGATCGGAACCCCAGGAGATGTTATCAGCGTAAGTGGTGGAGTGGTCAGCGTTAACGGCACTGCATTGAATGAACCTTACATCGCGGATCTGCCAAATTATGAAGACACCTGGACGGTTCCTGCGGATTCTGTGTTTGTGCTGGGTGACAACCGCAACAGCTCGTCTGATTCTCATAGTTGGGGTTTTGTTCCCATCGAAGACCTGGTGGGTAAAGCGTTGATTGTTTATTGGCCGCCGCAAGCCGTCAAGGTGCTTTCGCATCCTGACTTCGGGCCGGGCGTTAACTAGTTTGCGACTTTGATGGATTTCCAAACACACAAAACTGTGATATTCTTGTGGAAACAGCAGTAATAATTGAAGAGACTTCTTTTATAAATGACAGACCTTAGCCAAATACTTCCAGATCCGGTTTTCCCATGTGCAGAGTGCCAGGCAGGCCATATGCACAGAGATTATGTCGCCTATTTCACTTATTTAGGCGATGAATTAATTTCTGTACCTGACTTTCCAGCCTGGGTCTGCGATATATGCGGACGCTGTGAATACGATGAGAATGCCTTGACCCGATTGACGCTATTGTTAAGCCCAAACGCTGGCAAGACCATCACACCTTCACGCATGCTGCCAAATCGAACCAGGTTGAAATCTAAAACCCAGCGACCTCCATCACCTGAATAAACAAAACCTCCCGAATTTCCGGGAGGTTTTTTGCGTCTTAAGGCTGAGGCTTAGGCTTCGGTGGCTGCCAGGCCGGGTCTTTATCCGTGCTGGGCAGCATGGATAAATTCGTCTGATTCCCGCCATTAGCGTCCATGATGTAAATTTCAGCATCACCGTCTCGATCTGAGGTGAACACGATCCACTTGCTATCAGGTGACCAGCATGGTGAGTAATCAAAACCTGTATCGGTCAGTTTCGTCGAGGTCCGTCCGCGATCAGAGAATACTGCTGTGAATATATTAGACTTGCCGGCAAACGAATGGGTATAAGCAAGCATACTGCCGTCAAAACTGATCGCAGGTTCCAAGACATTACCTAATCGCCCTTCATTTGAGGTGCGATCAAACTTTTGAAAATCCTGTGGCGTTCGGGGTTCTTTCTTAACAATATTAAACAATGAAATCATTTGCAGAACATGAATTTCACCAGTTGAATATGTGTAAAAGAGCCAATCACTATTGGGCGACCAGGCAGCATAGGTGTCAGAGAAACCCAAAATGCTTAATAGCTCCTGGTTGGAACCATCTGGAGACATCACGACTAACTGGGGTGTTTTGTCTTCACGATAATAACTGGTAAAAGCAATAAACTTGTTATTACTTGACCAGGCAGCATGGCGATCATCACCAGGCCTTCTGCTAATATCAACGGGTTCCATCTCAGGTTGTGTGATATCGATCATCCAGATATCGTCTGCAAAAGCAGTGCCATTGGCAGACATTTGTGTACTCCAACCTGAATAGATGATCTTTGTGCCATCCGGTGACCAGGCTGGGTTGGATTTATTATCCGGGCTAAAGGTGATCTGCTTCATATTACCAGGGATTGGATTGTTGTTGGTATCGAACCCGATATCCATGGTCCAAACTTGTTGGTATCCGTCTGCTTGACGGTCACTAATGAACGCCACTTTGCCAATATTATTAAGTTTATCAAAAGCGGCAACATCCAGTGTGGGGATGATGGTTTCAGTGGGAGGTATGGCTTCAATTGTTGCAGTGGCTGCAACGACCACTTCACTTGTGTTGGTCGGAAGGATATCGTTTTGGGCCTGCTGCGTGGCGGTGGGCAAAGCAGCAACATTGGGTTGGCCTATTAGTCCAGCGGCTTTCAGTGCCAGGTATCCGCCTGTGACAATACCGGCAAAGACCAAGACGCCAACAATTATCAATAAGGCGGAGGATTTCTTTCGCACCTGTGGCGTACTGCCTGAACCAGGTTGGTTAAATGGGGTTTGTACTGGTGGTGGCACCGATGCCCGGTTAACCATCACGGTTTTTTGTGAGGCTTCACTTTCGGGCAGGGCATCGGGGTTTGTCAGGGCAGTGACGAAACTTGCCACACTGGTAAAACGCCCTTCAAGTTTGATCGAAAGCGCTTTGTCAATTGCGGCTGAAAAATGAGCAGGGATGCTGGTATTGATTTGGCTTAGTGAGACATATTCTTCTTCACCCATTAATCTGCGCGCGCTGTCAGCAGGCGGTTTACCGGCAAACAGATAATAGAGAGTGGCGGCCAGGCTGAACTGATCTGAGTATGGCCCCGTACGCATGCCGCTGACCTGTTCAGGGGGAGCGAATCCGGGTGAAAATGCCCATGCGCCTGTTTGTGTTTCTTGTGAGGCATCCCCGGTTTTGGCAATACCAAAATCCACCAACACCACATCACCTGAGGGGGTTACCTTAATATTGGCGGGTTTGATGTCACGATGATATATTGGAATTTCCTGCGTGTGCAGATAGGTCAGTGCGCTGCCAAGTTGAGAGGCCCATTTATTGATTTGTTCAAAAGTAAATTGCTTTTTGCTTTCAACCATTTCTTTCAGGTTTTCACCCGGGATGAAATCCATCACCAGATACTGGCTGTCGTTTTCGGTAAAATAGTCGATCACCCGCGGCAAGTTGGCGTGCTTGAGTGATGCCAGCAGTCTGGCTTCGCGGATGAACTGCGCCGATGTATGTTGAGAGAGGTTGTGGTTGGCTTTGACGGCTACCTTTGTATCCAGACTCTCATCCACGGCCATGTAGACTTCTCCCATGCCCCCTTTGCCGAGCTGTTCCACGACTTTGTATCTGGATTTTAAAAGCATACCCGGTTCCATCGCTGTCATAACGTCACCCTCTAAAAATTATGAATGTGATTCTGTGAAATGTTCAATCGATTAATCTTATAACAATATGCAGATTAATTCAAGAAAACCACCCTTCAATCATAACAGGCATTCGATTTTTGAATGGCTGTTATGATAAGAGGATCATTTTAAAAAAAGGAATTAATTAAATTTGGGATTCACTGCTGCGGTAGACTCTCGGATGACCAACCGCGTCGGCAGCACAATTTTTTCGATCGGTTGGTCAGGATTCTGTATGCGTTTGAGGAGTTGCTTGACTGCCAGTTCACCGATCAGGTCTTTGTCTTGATGGATGGTGGTTAATCGAGGGGTGGTATATGATGCAAGGGCGATATCGTCAAAACCAATTATTGACAGGTCGCGCGGGATGTTGACGCCCAGGTCTTGCGCAGCGCGCATAGCGCCAATCGCCAACAGATCAGAATAGGTAAAAATAGCGCTGGGCGGCTGCGGTTGTTTCAATAAAGTCTGGCACTGTTGATAACCTTCTTCAATACCATAATCAGTATTGACAAGGTATTGCGGCAGAATGGTCAAACCAGCTTCAAGTAAAGCTGCCTCATAACCGAGGCGCCTTTTTGAAGCAGTGTGTTTGTCATTGGTATAACCTGAAATGCAGGCAATACGTTTGTGACCCAGCGTGATCAGGTATCGAATAGCTTCTTTGCTGATTTCGAAGTCGTTGATTTGGATGGTGTCACAGGTGCAATTCAAATCGTTGACATGCAATATCACGCATGGACAGTTGATATTCTTCAAGAGCGAGTAATATTCGTCATCCACTTCAGGCGAATTGATGATCAATCCGTCAATGTTTTGGTTGATCCAGTTATTTAAATCGCTTTCTTTTCTTTGATCATCATGCAGCGGATGGCGTAACAGTACGTTGTAACCAGCATTAAAAGCGGTCGTCTCAAGACTGCCAAGAATTTCTGCAAAATAATCATCCACGGTGTAGTAGTTGAGCACACCGATTAATCGACTTTGGCCGGTCTTGAGACTGCGCGCTTGTTGGTTGGGTTGAAAACGCAATTCCTGAATAGCTTCTTCCACCTTGGCAATGGTTTCTGGGTTGACCTTGCGAGTCTTGTTAATCACATGTGAAACAGTTGCCGTTGATACCCCTGCCAGTTTCGCTACATCTAAAATGGTTGCCATGAAATAACTCCTTCAATCGGTTTCAGCTATCGGTTTTTCAATTAATGGAGCCTTGTGAAATATTGAAGTTTCACCGCGATAGAATCGTATCGTATTGATGATGCCGCGCAATGTTTCATCAGAGAACATGCCAATGAATAAACCGTAAATACCGAGACCGACCGGGAACATCAAAATGTAGGAAAGCGACAGGATGAAGATGATGCCAAAGATTTGGGTGGCAAGCATCCACATGGTATCACCATAACCACGAATGCCGTTGCCGCTGATGATGTTTACTGCGCGCGGCATCATGGTAAAGGCGGTGATGACCAGCAGAGGCGCGGCTTTGTCGATAAGTTGAACATCTGGCGTGAAAATCGAGAGGATCAGTTTCGGAATTGCGATAAAAGTGGCTGTAAACAAGAGGCAGAAACTGACAGAATAAAAAGTGCCGATCAAGCCCGATTCTTTTGCTCCAGCAAGATCGCGTGCGCCAGTACGCTGACCAACCAGGGTGGTAACTGCTCGCGCCAATCCTTGATAGAAGAAAATGGGTGTAATTTCAATCTGATAAACAAGTCGATAGATGCCAACCGCGTCCTTGCTGAGCAGGTTCAAGAAGTAGGCCAGAACGAGGTTGCCAAAATTCCATAACATTTCTTCAAGCGAAGAAGGCAATGCGACGCGTAGCAGTTTTAAATAGGGCTTGATGGGTGCCACGAAGATGGATTTCAGACTGACCTTGAAAGGCAGGTTTTTTGTTTTTGTAAAAAACACGATCATAACAATAGTGGCAAAAAATCCAGAAGCGGTGGAGGCAATGCCTGCACCTGCCACGCCTAATTCTGGAAACCCAAAATTCCCAAAAATCAAGATGTAATCCAGCACGATATGCAACACACTGCGGAATACGCCGGCATACATTTCAGGCCGGGTATTGCCTGTGCCCTGAAAAATCGCGTTGACTGAAGTGCTGGCGCCCATGTAGAGAAGTTCTATGCTGATAAAAGTGATGTATTGCAAGCTGAGAGTCAAGATGGGTTCTTGAACACCCATTAACGTAAATACTTTCTTTGCGAAAAAGAACCAAAATGCAAATCCTACCCAGGAGAGCAGGGTATTGTATTTTATAGCAACGTTTCCAACAGTTCGGGCTTGATCTGGGTTGTTTGCACCTAAATGTTGCGAAACCAACACCACCACTCCGGTTCCTAATGCCCAGATGAAAGATATGGTTACCATGTAGGGGAAGAATACATTGCCAACTGCAGAAAGGATATCCGATCCGCTGAGTACATTGCCATTTATCGTCGTCGTATAGCGTGCTAAAAAAGCCGTGTCAATCAACATCTGTAATTGCATGATGATGCCGCTGAGGGCGATGGGCAGTGCGATACGAAACATCTGCTTTGAAAATGGTTTAAAATTGGGTGACTTGAAGAGCTTCATAAAAAGTCCTTAGTTAATCGATTGCGTAAACGTTTACGTGGCCTATTAAATCGCACCTCTTGAGCTTTGTCAAGAGATTATCCTGATCTTTTACCTGTTTATTCGCACATCTGGTTTCGGCAGCGTCATCGGGTACAATAGGATTATTCCAGCCACAGAGGGTATCCATGAAAGATCAAACCAAACCGATTCTCACTTTTGTTCAATTTGTAAAAAGCCAGTTTGGCCCGGTTCACTTTACCTGGAAAACCCTGAGGGATTATGCACTTCTTTTAACTGGAGCCCTCATCCAGGCTTTCTCCATGCGCATGTTTCTGGTACCCGGCCTTTTGGTCAGCGGCGGAATCAGTGGAGCAGCTCAGATCATTAACCATTATGTAAACTTCCCGTTGGGCGTGATGATCTTTATTGGTAATGTGCCGCTTTTTGTTCTGGGTTGGCGATTTTTGGGCGGACCGCGATTCGCAATCCGCACCGCTTTTGCAGTAACCAGTTTTTCAATTCTCACGGATGTATTGGGTTTTGTCTTGCCTGTCAGCGGCATCACCAATGACAGCGTGCTCAACGCACTTTTTGGCGGTGTGACGCTCGGCATCGGCCTGGGATTGGTCTATCTCGGCCAGGGCACCAGCGGCGGTTCTGATATATTAGCCCGCATTCTCAATCACCGTTTTGGTATTTCAATATCTCAGGCTTATTTAATTACTGATACGGTTGTGGTTTTGGCGGGTGGGTTTGCTTTTTCGTGGCCAAACGCGCTTTATGCCCTGGTCGTCATTTATGTCAGCGGCATCGCGGCAGAAATGGTCTCTGAAGGTACGAGCATTTTCCGTACAGTTATGATTATTACTGATCAGTCTGAACAGGTGCGCAAGGTCATTCTTGATGCATTGGAGCGCGGCGTAACCATCCTGTCTGGAACAGGCGGATTCACCGGCAAGGACCGGCCGGTTTTATATACCGTGGTCACGCGTGCAGAAGTCAACCAGTTGAAACAACTGGTTAAAGAAATAGACCCCAACGCTTTCGTAGTGGTTGGCATTGCCCACGAAGCCCTGGGGGAAGGTTTCAAGCCCCTAAATTAATAATTTAGAAAATGCAGCATGGCACCGGTTACCAGCCCGATCTGTCCGAGGTGGTAGGTGAGGTGCACATAGCTTTGTCCGTGTTTGACCTTTACCACAAAGCGATCATAACCCAACAGCGTGTCTGAAATATAAAAGAGGATGGCGCCGGTAGCGCACATAGCGGCTGATAAAACACCCCAATCCGTGCGGAAGTTCGTTATCAGTGCAGAAAATACCATTAAGGCGAGCGTCAGTCCATACGCGACGACGGCAGCTAAGAAACGTTTGCCGCGAGGCACTTTCAGAAGGCCTGGTTTCAGTGTGCGCAAGACTCTGGCAACAGAGATCCCCACGAGAATTGCCATCAGGATGGTGCCGATGGTCAGGGGAGGGGGCTGTAAATTGAAACCAATCAAAAAGCTTAGATGCGCCAATAAAAAGGATGCCAACCCTACCATAAAGTAACGGGGATTTAGCATAAGAGCAATGTCGCCTAGCAGCGAAAATAACAATGCAACTCCAAACCAGATCATGCCCCCCTGCCATTGTGTCACCTGGTAAGTCCAGATGATCAAAAAGAGCAGGGTTGCCGGTTTGGCAATGTAAAGTCTTATTTTCCAACCCTTCCATGTGGATGCCCAATCCAAAAATGCGAAGGCTATGGCGGCGAAGAAGCTCCAGGTTAGCAAATCATTTTTCCTTTCTGCCGGCAAAACCCAGCAGTTTCAGGGCATCCGCACTGTTGCGCCAATTTTTGTTCACTTTGACGTGTAAATCCAGGTAGACCTTGCGTCCGCTCATGGATTCAATTTCCTGGCGGGCGCGCATGCCGATCTTTTTGATCATTTCAGCTTTCTGGCCGATAATGATGCCTTTTTGTGAGTCGCGTTCTACGAAAATAGTCCCCACTATATATGCGCCTTCTTCTCCGCGCTCCTCAAACTCATCCACCTGAACGGCGATACAATGAGGCACTTCGTCGCGAACGTATTCAAGTACTGCCTCGCGGATCAGTTCACCGGCGATATCGCGTTCATAATAATCAGTGATCGTGTCTGCATCATAAAAATGTTCACCCAGGGGTAGGGCTGCCAATACCTTGCCTTTGAGTTCTTCAAGGCCTTCTTTTGTCAGCGATGAAATCGCCACCATGTCGTTGGCCGGGAAGAGATCCAGACAGGCTCTTTTGCGCTCAAGCAGCGTGTCTTCTGATATCAGGTCGCATTTTGATAGGGTCATCAACACAGGCGGACGTTTTCTGATGGTATTAAGCCGTTCAGCAATCAGTTTATCCTCGGGGGTTATCGGGGCACTGACATCCACCAGCCACAATACCAGGTCTGCATCATGCAGGCTTTCGGCGGCTTCCTGATTCATGAAGTCACCCAACTTGTGTTGGGGCACATGCAGTCCGGGGGTATCCACAAAGATGATTTGTGAAGTTTCAGTGGTCAAGATACCCAATTGACGGCGTCTTGTGGTTTGGGGTTTTGCTGAGACTGCCGCGATTTTTTGATCCAGAAGTGTGTTAATCAGAGTGGATTTACCCACGTTGGGGCGGCCTACAACGGCCACGTATCCCGCGTGAAACTTGTTTTCTTCAGTCATAATTATCCTTTTTCTTGAGAGGCTGCCGCTGTATGCGCGCCTGCGAGTGTTTTCTTGCGATTTACAATAATGATACCAAGAATAATCAATATTCCGCCAGCAAGCAGACGCCAACCTATTTTTTCATCCAGCACAATCGCTCCCAGAGAGATTCCGATTAGCGGCAGCAGGTATGTGGTCATGCTCACTCTTGAAGGGCCAATATCATTAAGCAACTTGTACCAGAGGATGCCGGCGATAAACGATCCAAGCAACCCCAGCCAGGCAAACCCAATATAAGAGAGTGGCAGTTTTGGCAGCACAAACGGTGATTCAAAAACAAGCATGGCAGGGATGAGGAAGATTAATCCAAAAGACATCTGGCCAAATGCCTGGCTTTCTGGGCTGACACCCTTGTTCTTCAATCTGGCAAATACAGAACTGCCGCCATAAGAGAGGACGGCTGCTGTCATTGCCAGGATGCCCAGAAGTTGGCCATCGAGTCTGCCGTTGAGGCGGTCAGACATCAACATCAACACACCGCCAAAACCGACCACCAGCCCAATTATCCTTTGAGGCGTTAACCGTTCTTCTTTGATGAAAATAGCCGCAAAAATAGCCGTCGCCAGCGGTTGTGTTGAATTCATCACGGATGCCATGCCTGAAGAGATGTGTGTCTCGCTCCAGGTGATCAGGATGAAAGGCAGGGCGACGTTGAAAAATCCCAGAAACAGATATAACCACCAAAATTTCATGGGATGTTGTTTGCGGGTGATTAAAAAGAAAATGACCAGTCCGAGCGTGGCAAAAAACACCCTGAAAAAGACAAGTGTAATGGGGTCAACTTCTTGCAAACCGATCTTGATCCAGAAAAAAGAGGTGCCCCAGACCAGAGAAAGGCCAAAAAACTTAAACCAGTTTTTGAGCGACAATTTTATGTCCTTCCAGTTCAAACAACCACTGTTTGGTGAGAATGCCATCCGCGGCAGAGAAGCCCGTCAGGTTGCCGTTGGCTGCCACCACCCGGTGGCAAGGGATGATGATGGGCATCGGGTTTCTACCCAGTGCTCCGCCAACTGCCCGGCTGGCGTTTGGCTTTCCGAGCTTTGCAGCGATTTGTCCGTAGGTGAGGCTCTCTCCAAACGGGATGAACTGGGTGACCTCAAGCACCTGCTTTTGAAAGGGCGTAATTAGGGTCCAGTCAATGGGCAGGTTGAAAAACAAGCGCTTTCCAGCGAGATATTCGAGGATCTGCGCCATCGCTGCGTTTGCGTTTTGAAGCGCTTGCGAAGGGGAGGCATCTTTCAAATCGGTCTTGGGCTTATAGGCCTTACCCGGAAGGTCAACTTGAAGGACTCCCTGAATACTGGCCGTGACGCGGATGGCACCGATATCGGTTATGAGGTGATCTAGTGTTGCTAAATGATTCATGAAATGAGGTTCCGCTGATTAAAATAGAATAGAAATAATCACAAAGATATCGTAGGGTAATCGTAGGGTAAGAGTCAAGTACATCCTGAGCATAACTGATAATATATCTACAGGGCGACTTCTTTTCTTCTTCTCCTCCTTAGTAAAGAGAGCCGGGGTCGGCGTCCCCGGCTCTCAACGATTGTATCATACAGAAGGCTCAGGCCTTATGCAAACAAAGATCTCCACCAACCGATGTGTGGGGATCTTTTGTTACAAAATGGACGCCCATTTGAAGGTTTAGTGATAAACTTGTTTGGCAAAACAGGTTATTTCAAAGGAGTAAAGAATGGAAAACAGAGCCACTTATGGTGTTGATATTGCTGGTGTTCACCGCGAATTGACTTTATTCGAGATTAAACCCGGTCTACGCATTGCCATTCTCAACATTCTTGGAGATACCGAATTGGTTCAGGCTTGCGCCAAAGAACTCGCCAAGAAACTTGAAAATACACCTTGTGATGTTTTTGTGACTGCCGAGACTAAAAGCATTCCCCTGGCTTACGCCTTATCTGTTGAAATGAAAAAGCCTTATGTTATTTTCCGCAAGAGTTACAAACCCTACATGGGCCAGGCTTTGCACACTGAAACCCTGTCCATTACTACCGGCGAACCTCAGACCTTGTATCTTGATGAAAAAGATATTGAACTGATCAAGGGCAAAAACGTGGTGATTTTGGATGATGTGATCAGCACCGGATCAACCCTTCAGGGCATGCGACTCTTAACCACAAAGGCCGGCGCCAGCATCACATCTGAAGCAGCCATCTTCACCGAAGGCGAACGTGCCAAATGGGGAGACATCGTCTCTCTCGGCCACCTGCCGGTGTTCACAGACTAAAAATATTTCAGGGGTTCTGGTTAAAATATTTGTTTGTAAACTAACCTTGACAAGGTTTCAAACCTTGTCAAGGTTGCATATTAAAAACTGGATTGAACCATTAACAAGATCACTTTTAGATTCCCGGCGTAGATTACACCACGTACGCGCCGCGGCTGGCATGCGTCACAAAAACCGCAGCATTCAGGTTGGTCTTGCGGAAATAACCTTCAGACAGATACTGCACAAACTCTTCGGCTTTAGATTGGTCGACGAGATTGACCGTGCAGCCGCCAAAACCGGCTCCGGTCAACCTGGCGCCGATGCAGCCTGAAAAACCTGATGCGATTTCAACCAAAGCGTCTAACTCAGGGCAGGAGACTTCATATAAATCCCGCAAAGACGCGTGAGTATCAAACATAATCTTGCCAAAGGTGATTGAATCCCCTATTTCTAGGCAATGGATGGCTTGTTCTACCCGTTCAATTTCTCCAACCACATGTCTGGCGTGCCGATAAACGCTGTCTGAAAGCTCGCTTTTCATGTCTTCAAGTTCATCTACTGACACGTCTCGCAGCGAGCGTACTTTTGCATTGCGTTTTTGGGAAGCAGCCACAGCCGCCTGGCAATCAATCACCCTGTCGTTATACGCGGAGGTTTGCAGTGAACGTCTCACCGTTGAATCTGCAATCACAATGGATGTGTTTTTTGGCAGTGGCACGGATTTAAAATCCAGACTGCGGGTATCCAGCAGTACTGCATGACCTTCTACCCCGTTGGCGCAGGCAAATTGGTCCATCAATCCGCAGTTCACACCGGCGTATTCCACTTCTGCTTTTTGGCAGAATTGAGAAAGCGTTAACCGGTCCATTGACCATCCACTCATGGCTTGCCAGAGTACCGCAAAGGCAACTTCCACGGCGGCCGAACTGCTCAACCCGGCGCCCATGGGGATGTTTGAGGTGAATTCCACTTCTGCCCCCTTGGTGGCAAAGCCGCCAGTTTGCAGACTCCAGGCCACTCCAGCCGGGTATTTTGCCCATGAGGGAAGAGTGCTGCCGGCGGAATCCAGTTTGCCATCCAGTTTGGTTAAATCAATATCGACCATTTCACCCAGGTCAAGTGCTTTAATCCTAATTAATGAATCATCGCGCGTTTCAGCGGTAAGTTTTATCGAACGGTCAATCGCTGCGGGCAGTACTTTGCCGTCATTCTTGTCTACATGTTCGCCTAACAAGTTGACTCTACCCGGTGAAACGATATGAAATTTTTGACTCATTGTGAAACCTCCGCCAGGGATGATTTGAGGATCATTTTTCTTTTTTGTTCGTGGCTCAAGCGCTTGATGGCTAATTCGCGTTTCATGGCAGTCGAACGGTCAGCCTGTTCTTCAATATAAACCAATCTAACCGGTCTGTGCAGGCGGGTATATGTAGAGCCGACTCCAGCGTTATGCTGTTTCTCACGCCTGGTCGGATCAACCGTCCAGCCTGTATAAAAACTGCCGTCCTGGCATTCAACCATATAGCAATAGAAAGCCATATTTATTTATTCTTTAATTTTGACGGGTCACCAAATATTCTTTTAAGTAAGCCGCCAGGTTTTTCAATTTCTTCCCGATCAGATTTATCCCAGTTGCCGTTGGCGCGCAAATCTGACCATTCAGCCTGGCCTTCTTTGAGATCAAGCAAAACGGCATCCAGGCGTTTGGTGTCGTTGGATTCCACCTGTTCACGTAGTGTGGCCAGGGCGGAGGTTAAACCATCCAATGCGCGGATCACATTCTCGCGATTGTTGACCAGTTCGGCAGAGGGGTTGACCAATTCACTAAACAATTGGATGGACTCGGTGGTCTGGGCATAGGAACGTGAAGCAAGTTTCTTGGCGTCTGACCAACCGGGCTGGTCGAGCGTTGCCAGCAGCACCGCCGCGGATGCGAGTTTGGGCATCACATCGATTCGGGCAAACAAACCGTCGGCTTCAAAGACGTCAGTCAGGCAGGCGTGTGCGCCTGTGATGGCGGAGATTTCTGAAGCCATTTTCATGGCATCGGCATGCGTCTCATGGGTGGTGGCAATCACCATTTCGCAGTTGGCAAAAAGATCATCATGCGGGGTCTTCGCGTCGTACCCGTTTTCTCGCAGATAAAGACCATTAATGGAGGGGATCATACTAATAAAGTGTACACCCTTGGGCAGGTATTGGGTCGCCCATTGAGAGGCAGCTAAAGCGGCGCGGTTGGTGTCGATGACGATGGCGCCTGATTTAAGGTCTTCTGCCATATCCTTGAGGGTGAGCTCAACCTGATCGGCCGGTACACAGAGCAGAATGATATCCGCATCGCGTACAGCTTCATTCAAGCGGAAATTAATCTTGTCAAATGCACCGAGGGTTTCGACCTTGTTGGTGCGTTTTTGGGCGGGGTCGTGTCCGATGCGCACAAGCTTGTCTTTTACACTGCCAAGCGCCAACCCAAATGAAACGCCTGTCTGGTCCAGGCCGAGGATGGTTAACTGAAGGGTCAAGCCTAACCTCCTAAGAGAACGATCTGAAAGAAGCGTAGCACGGGGGTCATGATCGAACCGAAAATATCGATGCCAAAGCGGGGCAGCACAAAAACCATAGCCAGCAAAAGAATTGGTCCGAAGGGTTTGATTTTGGCGTATTGATTTGCCCAATTTTCAGGTAAGAGAAACTCAAGGATTTTTTCGCCATCCAGCGGAGGAAGGGGCATCAGGTTGAATACCATCAGCAAGAGGTTGATCACAAAAAAAGTGATCAAGAAATCCATTATGGAAGGCAAGAATGAAACCGTCGGAAAAGCTGGAATCAAGTTAAATCGAATGGGAATTGCAACCAGACAGGCCAACAAGAGATTTGAAGCGGGGCCGGCGATAGAAACCCACATAAATGCCGATTTGGAATGTTCACTTAGTTTTACCGGGTTGACCGGCACAGGTTTTGCCCAACCGAATCCGGCAATAATCAACAGCAGGCTGCCCATCACGTCCAGATGTTTGAGCGGATTGAGCGTCAGGCGTCCCATTTTGCGGGGAGTGTCATCACCAAACCGGTCAGCTACGAAGGCGTGTGCAAATTCATGCACGGTCAGCGCGATGATCAGGGTCAGTACGCGCGAAATAATCAATGGGGTCGAAAGGCTTAGCATTATTGATCCTCAAAAAAGCGGGTCTGAAGTCCAGACATCTTTCCGATTATATCATCAGGGGCTTATTGATAATTGTCCAAAACCGGGAACCTTCATTAAACAGGATGCCCATTCTTAATTAGAAATATCCTAAGTAATTTTCGAACACCGGGAATCTTGGTTTTTAAGACTCCCGGTGTCTGGGGTTAAATGTTGAACAAACAAAATCACCAACATGTTAATATTCAATAAAGTTACTTTTTAGGGTGGAGAAGGTGAAAGTGTATAATTGCATCATGTTTAGAGAAATAGCCATCGGTGACATTGTAAAAATGCGCAAAGCACATCCGTGTGGTGGATTCGAGTGGAAAATCGTCCGTCTTGGCGCGGATATTGGCCTCGTCTGCCTCACCTGCCAGCACCGCATCATGCTCTCGCGTAGAGATTTGGAGCATCGGGCGAAGTCGATTACGCCCTCTGCGGGTCCAGCAGATAGTATGGTGTCGTAATACAGTTTGGGGATGATGTGATGATGAAAAATGTGAAATGGAAACTCAAGAATAGATGCAATTTGAAAAATGGATTTAATTCAGGGCGTAACTCTACAAAACCAATTATCCATGGCAATTATGAAAACTGGCGATCATTAGTAGAGAGTCTTTCCAAATTGTCATCCGATTTTATGATTGATCGTGAACAACCAGATATTCAGATTCGAACATAATCGATTCCCGCACCGTAACATGTTCTCGTGCGACGATCTTGAGCCATGAGTGAAGTCTATCACTCCGGGTGTGTAATGTTATTCTTCATTTTGCACTCAACACCTTTTCCTGAGCATTACCGATTGAAAATGATTTGGATTTTCAGACTCAAAAACCACCCGATTAAACGAGACAGTTTCAAACACTTTGCTTGTTTCTTCTTTCAATTGTTCGTCAGTAAAAAATGAGAAGAAGCGCTTTGGCGTATATGAATCCTTCTCCCATACCCCTGCAAAGTCATACCCCCCATACATGCCAAGATAAAAAATGCCGTTAGGTCGTAAAAGGGAATTAATTCGCAGCAGCACTTCTGAAAATTCATCCTTGGTCAGATGCAGCAAACTATTCATGGAATAGACGGCATCAAAAGAATGATCAGGCAAATCAATCTTGGTCATATCCATAACAAGAGCCTTCAACCCTTTTTGGCTGCAGAGGTCGATCATTGCTGGCGACAAATCGATACAAGTCACCTCAAACCCCTGGTCCTGAAAAAACTTGCTGTCACGTCCCGTTCCCGCACCAATTTCCAGTAGCTTATGCTTGTGCTCTTTCTGCAATGCCGACAAAAAACGCGCGCGTTCCTCATGTTTCCAATCCTGCATTACGCTGGATTCCCGTTCGAGTGCGTATTTGTCATACGTCTCTCGTAAATTGATTTTCAGGGAGTTGTTTTGCATAATGAAATCCTGTTGACACAACACTGATAAAGAGTCTATAACGGGCACTCCATAATCCACCAATCTTTGGTGACTTTGATGTCCATTTGAAATCAGGCAACAGTCTGCACCGATGGATGCTGCCACATCGGCATCATGAGTTGTATCGCCGATCAAGAGTATTGTAGAAGGGTCAAATTTATTTCTTGTTACGAAATCTATTCCAATATCAATTTTGCTAGAGGCGTAGTGATTGTTCAATCCGTTAATTTCAAAAAAAGTTGCATCCAAACTGTACTCTCCTATGGCTTTTTCCAGATAATTCTGTTTGCTTGCGGATAGGATGGATTGGCTTAAACCAAGTTGAGCAATGTGCAGCAGTGTTTTGTGTGCATCAGACATAAGAGAACATTGGTTTCGCTTCTTCTCATAATCGGTGATGAATTCGGTGCCAATGGATTCAAAAGACTCTTGTGCAAAATCGAAACCTAATTTTTCATAATAATCAATTATGGGGAAGGAAAATATCTCTCGATAATACTCAAGGGTAAGCATCGACAATTTCCGTTTTACAAGAAGGGTATTGATGACCTCAAGGCAAAGATTGACGTCATCGAGTAGCGTTCCATTCCAGTCCCAGATGATGTGTTTATATTTCAGTAAATCCATTATTATTCCTTCAATTTATTTACAAATGAATAACTCTTGAGAGTGGATACATCAAAGTTATATTTTTCCAGATGCTCCACCATGAGTTGATAAGCTTGTTCATCTGTGATGGAGTCACACTGACCAATGTGTCCTTCAATGGTTCCTGATTCCCATTTCTTGCCTTCAAAGGTTAATCTGTAGTAATTGTCGCAATAAATGAAATTGATATATCCAAATTGGTAAAAAGGAGGTTTGTTGTTACTGGCAAAAATATCATCTCCTTCTTGGTTAAATTGACCGATTGTAAAGCTTATTATTGGTCGACTTTTATCAGTTAATTTCAATAATGAATGTCCCGACATCCAATCTGGTTTGCTAATTCCTATGTAATCCAAAATTGTTGGTCCTATGTCAATATTCTGAACATTACTAATAATCTTGCCTGAATAATCATTGTTTGGAAAATGAATAATTAATGGAAGTTTCTTGTTGGTGGTAAACCTCTGCCCATGGTCACTGCCAATAATTAATATTGTATTATCAAATGTTCCGTCCATTTTGAGTTTTTCAATGAGTTGGCCTACAGAATTATCAAAATCCAGGATACTATCATCATAAAAATCGATATCATACTCGTTTTGTTGATTTGCCTCTTTATGCGCTGAATAATTTGCTGATTTTGGATAAAATAGCGGACCATGCGTTTCCATACAATGAATATGGATAAAAATGGGTTTATCGGATTGTTCCAAAATTTTTATCGCTGAATCAAATTTATACTGATCGTTAAAACTTAGAGAGTTACCTTCGGCCAATGAGCTTAGGTTTACCATATCTTTCACATAAAAAATGTGGCTTAGCCGATCAATTAACCTGATAATGATCTGGTAGATAAAATACGATTGGTTTGAATCAAGATATTTGCTAAAAAAATTAATAAATTGAGTGCTTTCCATTGTTCTGCCGTTAGCAAAGTTAAAACCAGACCTCAGGTTGAGATCGTATGCATCAGCGTAATAGGGGTATGAAAACTGGGTTGAAGAATAATTAACTTCTTGTAATATTGACAATAAGTGTTCAGTTGTGTTTTGATTTTTCAAGATATCTGGAGCAAATAAAACACGTGTATCTGTGGGGTACTTTCCTGTATAGATGGATATTATAGAACCGGCTGTGTTTCCTGCATTAGTAAAGGCGTTTTCTGCGACCAGTGAATTTTTGAGTAGTTTTTGAATATTTGGGGTGGTGTCTCTCGAGTATCCATATGCTGACATATGTTGTGCATCCAACCCATCAGCGGTAATTAAAATAATGTTGGGTAATTCATGAAGATTATTTGAAGATAAATATTCCACATTTGGCATTTCGATTTTAGTAAATCGAACGGTAATCAGGCACAAAAGGAGTGTAATGGAAGTAAAGGCGGGGATCCACCATATTTTTGTTTTAGGATATGAAAGTGCATTTGTAAGAACACGTGCTTTGGGGATAAGAGAAAAAAAGAAATAGGCGGTGAAAAATTAAAAACAACAAGGTAGAGGATTCTCCATGAATGTGTTGAGACAATTCCAAAATCAAAGACGACATACGTAAAATTGTCAATTAGTAAAAGGACAAGCGAGGAAATAATCAATGCTGAAATTGCCAACGCTATGGATTTCGTAACTTTTTGAATTCGCCTTCCAAAAACTACTTGAAAAACAATTAAAAACAGAATAATAATTGTTGCAATGAGGAGAGATAATGAAGTCCAAAAAAGCAAAGTGTTTAGTTTGATAAAGAAAGGATCGCTTCCAAAAAACGAAGGTTTTGTAACTAAAAATACCCATTCAAAAAAACAAATACATGATGACGCAAATGCAAGTAATAACATAAATTGCCTGCCATGAATACTCAGTGATTTTTAATAATTTTTGAATTTTGCGACTTTGTTTTTTTAAATAATTTTTTATAGATTTCATTTTTTCGATTTTAAGCAAT
>Ga0180732_1000826_pt1 | contig 22487 bp, 29 predicted proteins | sample KR11_01MetaG_FD_148674 | JGI IMG/M metagenome (GOLD analysis project Ga0180732, IMG submission 148674) | Groundwater microbial communities from the Olkiluoto Island deep subsurface site, Finland - KR11_0.1 MetaG | ecosystem: Environmental > Aquatic > Deep subsurface > Groundwater | place... | reverse complement strand
ATCCATAGCCGCGCATCCCGAAGCCAGGACAATATAATTGCGTTTGAGCATTTCTACAGTGATATCATATATTTCCTTGGTGCCGTTCGGATAATTCCCGCATCCTACAAAAGCAAGAACTCCGGGCGTTGTGCCAAGCACAAGGTTCACGCCCTCCGTGCGAATTTCCGCATCTGCGATCTGTCCTCTACCTATGCGTATTTTCCCTTTTTCTTTCCTTATTACCTTCTGAGCGGCTTTCTCTATAGTGTTGAGTATGGGTATGTCCACAGGACAGGAGAAATCGCATCTTCCGCATCCTATGCATTTGTCATGAAGCGCCTCGAATTTAGAAAAGTCAAGAAGCGCGCCAGCTTTCATAGCCTCAGCGATGGGGAGGCTTATGGGGCAGTCACGGGTGCAAACCCCGCAATCGGTGCATTTTTTCACGAGGCTTTGCAATTCTTCTTCGCTGGGAAGTGCGGTCATCAGTTTTGCCCTTCTTTCAGGAGACACAGCAAGCGCAAGCCTTGGAACGACTTCGCCTACTTTATCATAATCAAGTATGAACGCTCCGGGATATTCCCCGCCTGAAAGTTTTTCCACTATCACATCAACGTCCTCCATAGTCATATCAGGAAGACCAAGAGTGATCTTTTCGTTTGTGGCTATAACTGGCATCTTAAGCTTTGAAGCTTCCTTTAATATATCTGCCCTGACGCACTGTTCATCAACTACAAGAACATCAGGTATCCCTGAACGGATGTATTTCAATTGCTTGCTCATCGACCCAATGATCTTTGCATTCCTGTTGTAGCGTGTTATGTCGTGAGCTGTGCAGCAGATACCTGCGATCTCTATCTTATCGAAAAGATCTTTCTTTTCCATGTAATCAAGGATATAAGCCGGAGCTGCAGCATTATGTCCAATGCAAATAACAACGGGTTTCTTCTCATCAAGTATTCCCATCCCTATTTCTACGATCGGCGTATTCATCTCTGATTTCGGGTAGTTCATGCACGACATCTGCACGATGTCGCATATCTCCATGCCCAGATGGTCAAGCATGCCTGCATGCAAAGATTTTGATTCAAAATCTATGTTGGAACCTTCCTGTCCTGTATTAAGAACAGCCATGAGCTGCACAAGCTGCTCTTCCACATACTCAATTGGACGCAAAAAATCCCCAATGGTTTTTGGTTCTATGCCTGTTATGGTGGAAGTGAGAGGCGCTTTCAGGTTGCTCTGTCCCACATCAATCGGATGCTCCCTGCCGTATTTCTTAATAAAATAATCCAGAAGATGCCTGCCGTGCGCTGAATGGCATGCCGCTCCCATAACTGCGGTCTTTAACGCTTCCCTGGATTGCTGGGTTGCAAGGTCTATGCCGCATGCTCCTTCCTTGTTGCCTGTAAGGTCGCATTTTCCATACGTGCAGTATTCACAGGTGTCGCTTGTTGGGGTGTAAACTGGAGAATAGCGCGCCAGAAGCCTGTGGTCCCATACCCGCAGACCTGTGAGCCCGGGCATGGATGTTGGTCCTTCAATTGTTTGCGTTTTTTCTTCTTTGAGTATCGCTTTCCTGGGGTGGGAGCTTTTGCTCTGCGCAGGATCGAGCAACTTCATTTTGCTATCATCTGCTCCCATTATCTCGCCTATGTGTATCTGGACGTTATCAAATTCAACAATATATTTGCTCGATGGTGTTTTTGACATTTTTGGCTTCTCCGAGGAATTCCAGATAACCCCCAAGGTTTAAATAATTTATCATATATTATCATAATAAATCATACCTAAGTTACACCGTTAGTTTTATATCACTTTATCATAATTACTAATAAAATATCATATGACGAGAAAATTGATAGAAAATATTAATCCACACGAAATAACCATAGCCACCCTTTGCTCGCATACAAGCCTGCAAATATTTCACGGCGCCAGAATCGAAGGTTTTAAGACTCTTGGTATAACTGTGGGAAAGCCGCCAAGGTTCTACGATGCATATCCTGGTGCAAAACCAGATGAATTTCTTGTACTGGAAAATCATAAAGAATTGCTGCAACATGCTGAAGAACTCAGGGAAAAAAATACCATCATAGTGCCGCATGGCTCGCTAGTAGAATATATGGGAGCAGTGAACTATCTAAATTTAGAGGTTCCGGTATTTGGCAACCGCAGGGTGCTTGAATGGGAATCTGACAGGAAGAAAAGCAGGCAATGGCTTGAAAGCGCAGGGATCCCCATGCCTGAAGAAATAACAGATCCGGCAGATATAGCATCGCCTGTGATCGTTAAATACTACGGTGCCAAGGGTGGTAAAGGGTTTTTTATTGCAAAAGATCACTCGGATTTCGAAAAACAGGTTGATTCCACTCAACCTTATACGATCCAGAGATTTGTGCATGGAACGCGCTATTACTTCCACTATTTCTATTCACCGATCACTTCGAAAGGCTATACCCTGAGCAAAGGGAGTCTTGAAATGTTGGGGATAGATAAGAGGATAGAATCAAATGTCGATGAGATATTCAGGGCGCATGGTACGCTTATAGAGCCTACTTTTGTGGTCACAGGAAATATGCCCCTTGTAATAAGGGAATCTCTTTTGCCTGAGGTTTTCGAAATGGGCGAGCGTGTAGTTGAGAAATCCATAGAAATGTTTGGCGGAATGACGGGTCCCTTCTGCCTTGAGACCGTGCTAACAGATAAACTTGAATTCAAGGTTTTTGAGATATCAGCAAGGATAGTGGCAGGCACAAACCTTTTCCCTGCAGGCTCCCCTTATACCGAATACACAGGTCATAACATTTCCATGGGAAGAAGGATAGCGCTAGAGATAAAGCGAGCAGTAGAGCTGAATAAGCTGGAGGAGGTGCTGAGCTGAAGATGGACGAAATCTTAAAGAATCTGTTGATTGTTGAGCCGAATATCGCAGCTAAGACGGTTGTTTTGAGGCGGCAAGGTTATAAAATCAATAGTCACGGTACCATAGGCGTCATAGCCGCTGGCACAGCAGACATATCTGTCGCTGAAGAGGCGGCAGTTGCTGCTGAAGTAATGGGATGCAAGGTAATAAAAGGATACGACGTTGGTGTTGCAGGCATACACAGGCTCTTCTCGCCTCTTTCACACATGGTTGAGGCAGGCGTTTCTGCCATTGTAGTGGCTGCTGGCATGGATGTTGCACTTCCTTCGGTAGTTTCCGGGCTTGTGGACGTGCCCATAATTGGAGTTCCTACTTCTATAGGCTACGGCTTTGGTAAAGATGGAATTGGAGCAGGCGTGTTTGCAGCCATGATAGTTAAGAAAAGGTGAATAATATGGATGTACAGATAATATTAGGAAGCGCATCGGACATAATTGTCGCAAAGAAAGCAGTGGATGTATTGAAAGAGTTCGGAGTCGAATATAACGTTACAGTGGCTTCAGCGCACCGCACGCCAGAGCGAGTGGAAAATGTAATAAAAGAGGCGCATGAAAAGGGTGTGAAGGTGTTTATTGCCATAGCCGGGCTTGCTGCGCATCTGCCTGGTGTGATAGCCTCAAAGACCGTCAAGCCTGTGATAGGTGTACCAGTTGATTCGAATATTAACGGCCTGGATGCCCTTCTCTCAATAGCGCAGATGCCACCTGGAATACCAGTTGCATGCGTTGGTATCGGAAGAGGCGATAATGCAGCGCTGCTTGCATGCGAGATCATAGGAGCATGCGATGAAAAAATGCGGGAGAAGCTTCTCAGGTACAGGGCAAAGATGGCTGAGAAAGTTGAACTGGATGCAAAGGCGCTTGGACTTTAAAAGTTATCATTTTGAATTATCTTACATACCCTATAGGCATAACATACAGGGGTTCATGGTCTTCAGGAAGATTTAGTACTCTTGCAACCTCTTCGTCATAGAAAGCGCCAACAGCAACAGTCCCCAGACCAAGGCTTTCTGACTGCAAATAAATATTCTGTCCTGCATGACCGACTTCGATATGCACGTATCGTATTCCCCTCTCTCCGTACCTTTTTGTCGTTCTTTCGTAAAGAGCGGCGATTACAATAACAAGAGGCGCATCAGCAATGAAATCCTGGTTAAGGCTTGCCGCTGCCAATTCCTTCCACTTTTCCGACAAGAGCATATATCTCAAGAGGATATGTGGCTCCTGCAGATGGCGCTGAACGCTTGCCGTCACCCGTTATTCCCTGCGTTGCATAAATGTATAAAGTAATGATCGCTATGCAAAATAAATTCTTCCATATTTGTAATCTTCAAAATAGCAATGATTATATGTAATTGGAGATAATTATATGCTATAAGAGGGTACTAAAAATGAACGAATTTAAATTGAATGGAACGAGAGTGATCATCCCCTGCCAGATATTATGTGATCTGCGGAGTTTCTCCACATGAAATACCTGTTCGGCGATTCAACAGAATCCCCGCTTCAAAAGGATTTCCTTGCGCTGCTGGAAAACTATGTCGATACCAGTGTCAAGACGATAACGCTTGAAAATACGGTTTTTGACCTGAAAGAGGACATAAGGGACAGGCGAAAACTCAAAAATACAGTTCTTGAGCAACTGGATAACTGCCTGTTAACTGCTGAACAGGCGATTATAAATGCCGTGGCAACGAGTAAAGAGCAAACCGCTATCAACCAGTATGCTGCAAAGAGCAAGGATTTCCTGATAAAATATATAGAGAACGGCAAGATAAAGTTCTCAGACGAAGTATTCCAGGAAATATCAGATTTTGATAAAAAAGTAAACGCGTCAGATAAGGAAAATAGAGCTACGCTGGAATCTCTTTTTATCCATGATCCTCTTCCTATTATTAACAAGAATTTTATTATTAAAGCCACCAAGGAAGGTTTTGCTGCAAAGGTCAAGGTAGATTTTGAAGGTGACATCTCAGCCATATACGGCGTAATATCCTCTCAGGTGCCTTTCTGGAATCGGCATGTCAGGGTTTCCGACTTCTTGAAGGGTATTGAGATACCTGCAAGAATGAGAAAACCCCTTCTTAAAAAGGAAGAGGTGCCTGATGTTGTCAGTGTAGACGATTACCTAATTACAGATATTGTCCAGCTTGGGAAAGAGCTTGAAGTCGTTATCAGGAAAAGACAGGATGTTGAATCCGAACGATTTAGAATGAAGATGGTTTTCAAGGATGAATTCGCCATCGAGGTATATCATGCTGAAGAAAAGGAAGTGGAGAAATACATTCAGGCTGTTCCAGCATTGAGCATTCTGGTCAACATCCCGAAGCTTCGAGAATTTGGAGAGAAAATAATCGCCCGGACAAATACTCTTTATCCCAAAAAAAGGTCTATGGAGTCCCTGCAGATGAACCAGAAAGATGTGCTTGAAGAGAACCAGATATTCGAACTCATGCAGAAGATAGCTGAAGTTTACGCCCCCACCATAGCCATGATAAAAAAGCACAGCCCTTCAGGGGAAGAGCTTTCTCTCAAAGTAGAGGATGACAGCGGGAAGCGCAGCGAGATCTACCTTAAAAAATCAAAGGTTAAAGAGAAGCTAAGTATAATAAAAGAAAAAGGCGACAAACTGATCAAGATCCTGGATATCCAGTAAGTTCTCCCCAAAACCTATATGAATGATGGAGTTGTATGCGGTGAAAAATGGAGAACTAATATGGGAAATATTCGACCCAATTACATAAAATCATTAGCAGCACAGTTACTTGAAGAGCATAGTGATCTTTTTACTACGGACTTCTCACAGAACAAGGAATTCGTTACCAGATATACCAATGTAGAGAGTAAGGGTATCAGGAATCGCGTTGCAGGATATATCGTGCGCTCGTTGAGAGTTAAAGCTATCAGAAAGAAATAGAAGGGATCATGATAGAAGGTGTTCTGCCTGCCCTTATTACCCCGTTCACCAAAGATAACAGGGTAGATAAGGATGGTATACGGCAGAATATCGAATTTTTGATCGATGGTGGCGTATCAGGAGTAGTTCCCTGCGGAACAACAGGTGAGGCTGCCACTCTTTCCCTTCAGGAACATGAAAAAGTAATTGAGTATGCGATTGAGTATTCGTCAGTCCCTGTAGTGGCAGGAACAGGCTCTAACAATACCACAGAGGCGCTTGAGCTGACAAGATTTGCCCATGATGCAGGAGCAGACGCAGCATTGCTTATAACGCCTTATTACAACAAGCCCAATGATAGCGGAATGCTAAAGCATTTTAAAACTATCGCTGAGGCAGTGGATATACCAATCATTATTTATAACGTCCCTTCACGAACCGGAATAAACCTGAAACCCGAACTTACAGCAGAACTTGCAAAAGTAAGCAATATCGTAGGGATAAAAGAAGCAAGCGGCAATCTTGACCAGATCACCAGAATAATTGAACTCACAAAAGATGAGGATTTTACAGTACTCTCAGGTGATGACGGCCTGACACTTCCGATCCTGTCTATAGGAGGGTCGGGCGTCATCTCTGTTGTTGCAAATGTGGCTCCAAAACTTGTTGTCTCCATGGTTGAGGCTTTCCGCAGTGGAGATCTGGAACGGGCACGAGAGCTTCATCTGGCTCTTGCCCCCCTTATTCGAGCCATGTTCCTTGAAACAAACCCGGTTCCCGTAAAAAAGGCGGTTGAGCTAATTGGGCTCCCTGCGGGGAACCTGCGTCTTCCGCTTGCGCCCATAAGTCCGGACAACGAGAAAAAGCTCAAAATAGCGTTAAAAGACCTTCATTTGATAGAGTGAGTTAATTATGATAAAAGTAGCAGTTACCGGAGCATGCGGGAGAATGGGCGGGCTTATTATAGAAAATGTCCTGAAGTCAAAGGATATGAAACTTGTTTCAGCCATAGATATCAGCAATATCGGGAAGGACATAGGCGAAGTGATGAGAGTGGGCGCCTTGAATGTGCCTGTGGATGATGCAAATAACATCGACATCGTACTTGAGAACTCAAAACCTGATGTCCTTATAGATTTTACTATCGCTGAACCTGCGGTGAAAAACGTACTTGCTGCTGCCAGGAAAAAAGTAAATCTCGTTGTTGGTACGACGGGTTTTACGAAAGAACAGCGCTCAGTAATGGAGATGTCCATCAAATACAATGGTGTTTCTGCAGTAATCACCCCGAATTTCTCTATAGGTGTGAACGTGTTCTTTGGACTCCTTGCTGAAGCGGCGTCGCGCCTTGGCGATTACGATATTGAGATCATAGAAGCGCATCACAACCAGAAAAAAGATGCTCCCAGCGGAACGGCATTAGAAGCTGCCCGGACCATTTCAAATGTGCTCGGAGAGCGCGAGTTAGTGTATGGGAGGCGCGGTCTTTCCCCTCGCAAAAGGGAGATCGGCATACACGCAGTACGGGGGGGCGATATAGCGGGCGATCATACTGTCCTTTTCGCAGGCGACGGGGAGCGCATCGAGATAAAACATCAGGCGCATAGCAGGCAGGCATTTGCCAGGGGCGCTATAAAAGCTGCTGAATGGGTTTGTTCCGCCAGGTCAGGCATTTATGACATGAAGGATGTTCTGGGGATCAAATAATTTATTTCTTCCGAAAAGGTTAAAAGGAATGTGAGAGAATGAGAGCAAAATCATTCACTCTTTATGAAGTGATTGACAAAACGCTGTACCGGGTGATCCGGCACATGTATCGTGCATTATGAGATGCATAACCCCAACTGATGTTGGAAAAGGAGGACATATAGGTTGTTAAATGAATTGCAGAACAGAAAGAATGACTTAAAGAACAAGTCGGAAGAGAATAAGAATAAAAGGAACGAGCTAAACCTTGAAGCAAGTAAGTGGGCTACTAAAAGGAACGAACTGAATACTCGTACCAAAGAACTTATTGATGAAGCGCAGCAGCTTAAAAAGCAGCGCGATGAGAACAACGAAAAAGTCGGCGAAGCTAAACTCAAACGCGACGAACTTAATGAGCAGGCTAACAAGGTATACGCTGAAATCGACAAGATTCGTAAGGATCTGAATCTTGGTGATGGTCCATCCCTGAAAGAAATGAAGCGAGAGATAGACCAGCTTGAATTCAAACAACAGACTGAGGTGCTAAAAACATCACAGGAACGGGAAATTGTCGACAGGATAGCAAAATTGACTGATGAGCTCAAGCGCAAGAAGACGCAACTTGAAGGAAGCAGTGAATTAAAATCATTGCTTGAAAATGCTCAGGTTTTACGAGATGAAGCCGCCAAATATCATGATCAGGTGAAAGAATCCGCAGAAGCTGCGCAGCAACATCATGATAAGATGATCACTATCTTCAAAGAAGCCGATGCAATAAGAGCGGAATCCGATGCAGCCCATAAGGATTTTGTGAAAGCACAGGAAGCCGCGGACGAACAGCACAGGCTATTCATACAGTCCCAGAAAGAGATCCGTGAGATCAACAAACTGATCATCGGATTGAAGAGAAAGACAAAGGAAACAAAGGACGAATCCATAAGAGAACAGACAAAGAAAGAAGCGGAAGAAGTCTATAACCAGTTCAAACTCGGCGAAAAATTGAACACAGAAGACCTTATGCTTCTCCAGAGATCGGGACTTCTGTAACCCGATTTTTTTTATTTTTTTTCCCTGGTGGCGTCCAGCTTTCCACAAGTTTCGCTTTCCACAGCAAAGAATATCTATTAAAAGACACTATCTTATTTAGATGGAACAGCCCGGAAAGTCCTTTAAATGCTACTTTGTGACCTGGGATAAGGCTTACAGGCTGGGAAGGAAGATAGCACGTAAGGTCAGATCCTCAGGGTTCGTTCCTGACATGGTCATAGGTGTTACACGTGGAGGACTTGTACCAGCCCGCATAGTCTGTGATTTCCTGCACATTAAAGACCTGACGTCCGTAAAGGCAGAACACTGGGGTATAGCCAATACTATTGGAGCAGCGAGAATAAAATACCCTCTGCCTGAAGAGATCGACATCTCAGGGAAAAGGATATTGATCGTTGATGATGTTGCTGATACCGGGGATACCTATCATGTTATCGTGAAGCATTTAAAAGAAAGGTCTCCAGCAGAGGTCAGGACAGCCGTGCTTCAGTATAAGACCTGCTCCACATTCAAACCGGATTACTGGGGCGAGAAACATGATGCTTGGAAGTGGATAATCTATCCGTGGGCATTATATGAGGACATGACAGGGTTCATAAAACGCGTGCTTGTTCGCCCCATGACGCAGGAAGAGATCAGGAAAGGGCTGAAAAGCGTTTTTGATATAAAGGTGTCAGGAAAAGAGCTGTCAGGAAAAGAGCTGAATGAGTTCCTGATTGATATGAGAGGGGAAGGGAAGCTCAGGAAATGCAAGAAAGGCAATACGTTCTACTGGGAAAGCGCAGGAGATGGATAATGGACAACAGGGTATTGGACAACAGGGTATTGGACAACAGGGTTTATGTTCTGGTATCAGGGCGGGTGCAGGGAGTTTTCTTCAGGGCAAGCGCGAAGAAAAGAGCGGATGAACTGCGTCTTACAGGCTGGGTGAGGAACCTGGATGACGGGCGTGTTGAAGCGATCATTGAAGGCGAGAAGGAAAAAGTGAATAAAATGGTGGAATGGTGCAGGAAAGGGCCGGATTACGCAGATGTTGCAGATGTCCAGGTAATATCGGAGAAATATATCGGGGAATTTAATGATTTCTCAGTTCTGAGGTAATACATATTTATAGCTCAACTCATAATTTTGAGATATGGAATCTATAAAAAAGAAAGTGCCGGTGCGGGTCATCGTCAGTATTGGGGATAAGTCCGTAAGGATCAGGACGCTGCTTTCAGGCGTTATCAGGGTGGGCAATGAACTTGTAATGGATGATGAGACCTCAGGAGAAGCTTATCCTGTGAAGATAAGTTCTATTGAAGTTGGAGATAAAAGGAAAGAAAGCGCACATGTTGATGATATTAAGACAATATGGGCGCGTGCGATCGAAGAGGTTGTTGTGAAAATAGCCATAAGCCACAGGGAGACCACTGAATCAATAGAGATGAGAGTGCCGGGGGAGAGAGAATATGTCATCGGGGAGAAAATAAAAATTAATAGCCGCGAATTGAAGATAATACGCATAAAGATACGGGATGGTAAATTTAAAAGCAGAAAGGGCATTGCTGTCAAGGCAAGCAATATCAAGCGCATCTATGCTGAATCAGGGCAAAAGGAACCAAGACGTATTTCAAAAGGCGGGGATCGTATTGTTATTAAAAAGCGTGAATCAGTATGGAGTTTGAAGACCAAAAAGGCAGACTGATAAATGATTTGAGCCGTCACGGTATCAGCGAACGCGTGCTTGATGCCATGCGCCGCGTCCCTCGTCACCTTTTCGTCCCTGAAAGAGAACAGAAAAATGCTTATGCCGATTATCCTCTTTCCTTAGGATGGGGACAGACCATCTCAGCGCCTCATATGGTGGCGATAATGTGCGACCTGCTTGATATAAGCGACGGCATGACGATACTTGAGATCGGCGCTGGTTCAGGTTATCATGCTGCGGTTATTGCAGAACTTGCAGGAAGCGGACATGTGTATGCTGTGGAAGTGATAGAAGGTCTTGCTCTGTTTGCCCGTGAGAATCTCAAAAAAGCAGGAATTAATAACGTGACAGTGCTTGTGGAGGACGGTTCGCTCGGGCTTCCCGGTCATGCCCCGTACGACCGCATAAGCGTTGCATGCGCTGCGCCAGATATACCTGAGACCCTGACAGAACAGCTCAAGCCAGGAGGAAAGCTGGTCATTCCTGTTGGTAGAGCTTTTCAGGAACTATATCTTATAACAAAGATCAACGGGTTAAAAAAAGAAGCAAAAGGGGGCGTTGTTTTCGTGCCCCTTGTTGGAAAAAAAGGTTTTCGGTTTTAGATAGTATGAAGCACGCCAGACTGGATCTTCTCTACAAGCATGTTCCATTCGTGTTTCTTTAATCTGACCGTATTTGCACCTTCTCCTATGAGTACGTCATTTCCGACAGTCTCAACAGCAGGGCAGCAGCTTTTTTCACAGATATATACTTTCATTTAATTCACCTCATGTTTAAAAGATGGTATATGATTTAAAGTTTATTGTAAGGGATTCTACAGTAAGGGAAATATATGGTTATCAGGTCTTTTTTATGATACTGCAGGCAATAGCAGTTCCTGCATTGCAGCCCAGCAATAAGTTCAGGAGAGAATCGATCTCTTCAGGAGAAACTACCACTGGCGTAATTACCGGTTCTGGTGTAATTACCTGTTCTGGTGTAATTACCTGTTCTGGTGTTTCCTGTGGAACTGGCTCCTCCTCTTCGTAGATAATAGGTGTGAAGGGCAGTTCAGGCGTTGGGGCGGGAGTTGCCTGCACTTCTGTGATCTCAAAGCTAGCGGCTGCATTCTCAGCGCTGGCGGCTTGTTCGCTCTCAAGCGATCTTATCCTTATCTCAGGTTCACCGCTTTGCGCAGTTAATTTCCCGCTCTTGGCGCTCAATTCATAATATTCAGCAGTCGCGGCAGGAAGTTTTACAGGCTGTTCTGAATCTATCCTGAGGCTGTAGCTGAACCTTGTCGCCTTATTTGCTTCAAGAAATTCTTCAAGAAATGTGGTGCCACTTACAAGAGTCCCTTCCGCCGGCAGCGTGTCACTGATTGAGACTTTCGTGGGCGTACTACCAGTATTTTCCGCTACCACCGTTACAGTAACAGTATCTCCGGGTCTGATATCAGAAACATCTATCTGTTTGGTGAGTGATATCTTCGGACCATGGACAACTACGCTGGGCTGGTTTGACTGGATTGAATAATATTCCCTTCGCGTCCTGAAATCTGCAATTGCAGATGGCAAGACTGCGCCGTCCTTGTTCGCTTCAAGAGGTTTCACGAGGTAGCGCGAATCCCATTCTCCTTTTGCGGGTATATTAACTATCCAGTGGAGGGAGTTGTTGCTCAAAAGCTTAAAACCATCAGACAGGCTGTCTGTGATGCTCACATTCTTAAGTTCGTAATTGGCATTGTTCTTGAACGTTAGCGAAACCATGGCATACTCTTCCAGGTATATCTTGGCATTCACATATTTTCTCAGGGTAGGGATCTGCTCAGGTTCGGGCGCAATTAAGATGGTTTTTGTTGACTGGGCAGTGTAAAAAATATCCTTAGCATCATAACCTGTCGCATTTGTAAGTATCTCGTAGTTTTTAAGTTCAGTAATCATCGGAGTCCCAAATGTAATGCTTTTCGTTATTGATTCCCCCTTTCTTATTCTTTCATAGGAGAACTTCAAATCCCCTCTCTTTATTGGCAATGAAGTTAACACATTAAAATTGACATTTAGCAGATCAGCCGACCCTGTATTTCTTAAGGTTACTGATGTCGTGATCTCTGTATTCGCCAGTGAAGTGTATTCATTATAATCGGTCTCAACCGAAACTTCAATAGCTGGCGTGCCTCTGGGGCCCATTTCTATTACTGCCCAAGGCGCATAGGTTTCATAAACCCATTCAGTGCCTTCTTTAGACGGAAGCTGCTTTACCATTACTTTCAATTCACCGTCAGGCACGATGTAGTATTCTCCCTGTATGAGCAGAACTGAAGTGATCAGAATGCCGTTCTTTGATATGTTCACCCCTACAAATGGGTTAACCCCCTCAGAAGGCGTCCCTGAATACAGGTTAGATTTCACAGGTGCCGGAAAAGAGATGGCTTTTACAGTATACCCGTTGTATGTGAGTTCCTCCCCGCGCATGAGTTCGTCAGATGTTCCTTCACCCCATTGAAACAGATTAAAATCATAAGCAAGAGCGGGGCTAATTAACCCTGATATTATCAGGAATGCCATTACAATTTTAAATGAAACGTCACTTCTCATATAACATACTCATATAACAAAATCACGTTCGTTATTTATTTCTATCCTTTATCTTATGTAACAAAGACATCATACATATATTTTACTATGATTATGCCAGGTTCGATCATGATCTATAATTATATTTACATAATATTTTATATAATTTTTCGTTTTGAAACAGTTTCTTTTAATTTTTCATACAATCGTTCGTTGTTATACGAATATTCTCTTTACAATATATATAATTATCCCTCTATGACTCTAAAAAGCCAAAACATCCGGAGCTATAACCTTTGGGAGTGAAACGCCGCTCATCCGATACATTAAAATGCTATAAAAACATAGGGGGCGTTTATGGCAAAAAAGAAAGAAGGCAGCGGTCTAATGTCCTCTGCGGGTTTGATGAGGTACTATGATGCAGAAGAAACCTCTTTACAGATACATCCCAAAACAGTGGTTATGGTCGCCCTGGTAACGGGACTGCTCGTTCTGGTATTGAATGCTTATTATGGAATATGGCCGATCAAAGGTTAGGGAATAACAACCAACTGTTATTTTATCTTTTCCATCAAACCCTTAGCTTTTCCATGTGCTGTACCCTTTTCCGGATCAGTTCTTCAGTACCAATATCCCGCCTGCTGTAAAGCCTGCCTTTTAAGGCTGAAATGCCATCCTGCGCTATTTTTTCAGCATCCTGAATTGTACCTGCGGAACCGAGGACCGCTATAGCTCTTGAACCAGTAGTGAATATTTTGCCGTCCTTTTCATACACGCTTGAATAGAAAACATGCGCAACCCCGGCGCTTCCTATCTCTACGACCGAATCCTTTACGGGATCGTCGGGATAGCCCTCAGGGACTGCATACTTGCATACTGTTGCCTGTTTCTTAAAAGCCACATTTGTTTTATCAAGGGTCCCGTTTACTACGGCCATACACACATCAAGGAAATCAGTTTCAAGAAGAGGTATCACGTTCATGGCTTCAGGGTCTCCAAAGCGCGCGTTGAACTCAATGACAGAGATGCCTTTCGCTGTTGCCATGAACTGCCCGTAAAGGATGCCCTGGTATGATACACCGGTTTCTTTCCTGACAGCCAGGACTGCATCGCCCATTATCTTTTTTGCACCGCTATAATCAGATGTTTTCATGAAGGGGAGGATATCCTTCGCGTCGTTGTATGAGCCCATCCCGCCGGTGTTTGGTCCCCTGTCCCCATCAAACGCCCTCTTATGGTCCTGCACTGCGGGAGCGAATGCAAGAAAGCTTCCGTCCACGAATGCCTGAACCGTAAATTCCTCGCCAATAAGCCGCTCCTCGATAACAAGGTCATCGTTCTTTAATACCTCACGGGCGTAAGCCTTTGCGCCTTCTATGTCGAAGTGGTCGCCCATGACCTTTACGCCTTTCCCGCCGGTCAAACCTGCGGGTTTGATGACCACGTCGCCCAATTCGTCAATGTATTCATCAGTGCCGCTTTCTCCTTTCCTGAAGACCTTGAATCCGGGAAGACCTGCAATATCGTATTTCTTCATGAAATTGCGAGTCCATGCTTTATCGAACTCGATCTGCGCCGCAAGCCTTCGCGGACCTACGACCGGGATGCCAGCGCCCCACAGGGCATCGGGGATGCCTGCTGCAAGCGGTGTCTCAGGACCGATGACCGCAAGCTCAATTTTATTTTTGACCGCAAAATCTACTATCGCGGGGTCTGTCTCTTTTATAAGTATGAAATCTTTACACAGGCGCGCTATTCCAGGGTTTTTCTTGCTCATCGCCGCATAAAGCTGCGGGTCTCTCTTGCTTCGGGCTATGGCTTCTGCAATGGCGTGTTCCCGTCCGCCGCCTCCGACCAATAGGACTCTCATAATTTACTCCACAATGTTTGCGGGAATAAAAAAGTTCTGGTTTAAATTGAAATTGTCAAATTCCAGGGTAAAATAATTATTTCAGACTAGCCCAGATATATTTAATATATATGAGATTAATATAATATTGCAATTCAAAAAGGGTGGATACAATGACAATCGAAGAAACTCTTGGTTATACATTCAAAAATTCTGCATACCTGGACCGTGCACTTACGCGCAAAGCCTATGCAAACGAACAAAAACAGCAGCACAAGGATTGTGAAGACCAGGAAATATACCGCACACTTGGTGATGCTGTCCTGAAACTGGTTCTGGTCGATCAATTGATAAGATCAGGCTTCGATACAAGAAATGATATAACTTCAAAGAAAATAGATATGGAACGACAGGAAAAGCTTGCCGAGATAGGTCGGAATCTTGGTATCGGACAGGCCATTAAATTAGGTATTGGAGAGAAAAAACAGAGAGCCAATGAAGAGCCGAAAGTTCTTGCTGAAACAGTTGAAGCGCTTATTGCTGCTATTTATTATGATGGCGGATTTGAGGCTGCAAAGGAAACCATAAGAAAATGGTTCAATATGTGATATAATTATATCAAACGATCATATAAAACATACAATGATTTATAATCCAGACACATCAAAATAGTATCGTGCAGTTTCGAAAAGTTATCCATATCTCCGGCGCCCTGATACCCCTCTTTGCAGGAGATGACCTTCTCGGTAAGTACCTGATTATTGGTTTGCTGGTGTTTGGTCTTGCCATATATCTTCTTCTAGAAACCATCAAACCTAAAATAAGCCCTTCCATACTTTCCCTGGTTTACAGGGAAAACGAAATAAAAGGATTCGCCTTCGAACCTTTATCTTACATAATCTCGGTCATTTCCCTTCTCTTTATTTCATTCTTCATCGATGAAAAGCTCTGTTTTGCCGCTATCGCCATCCTTGCAGCCGGGGACGGCTTCGCGGGTGTGATAGGCAGGAGATACGGCAGGCACAGGCTATTTTTCAATAAGGACAAGTCCTGGGAAGGCTCGATATCGGGTTTTATCGCAGCTTCATTGACAGGTTTATATTTTGCAGGTCCAATAGCGATACTGGGGGGCGCTTTCGGGATGCTGGCAGGTGGTGTGAGCAGGCATGATAACATAGCTGTGCCTTATGCTGCCCTGATCGCAATGGTCATGGTCCAATGGATAGCAGCTCTCATTTGATGCGAAGGTAATATGTAGAATTATTTTTAATTAGTAGTTGATCATGAAACTCAATCTCCCTGATGCAGACGCATATCTCATGGTAAGTGAGAGCGCTCACAGCGCAGATATGTACTACGCCACTGGATTTCTGGCGTATGACTCTTTCATCTACCTGAACTCAAAAAGTGAAAAGCTCCTTATTTCAGACATGGAACTGGGGAGAGCAAAGAAAGAATCACGGATCAAGGACGTGCTGCCCACCTCCGAATTCGGGATAATGGAAAAGCTCAGGGCTCTAAAGGATATCGATGCCGCATACAACGGGATGATAATCGAATTCCTTCGAAAAGAGAATGTAAAGCTTGTAGCTGTGCCATATAATTTTCCAGTTTATCTTGCGGACGTGATGCGCAGGGACGGTTTTGAAGTATTTCCGGTAAAAAGCCCTTTTCGCGAGATGAGGGAAGTAAAAAATGAGAACGAAATAAAAGCCATCGAGAAAGCGCAGCGGGCAGGCGAGCAGGCGCTTGCAGAAGCGATAAGCGTCATACGAAAAGCAACGATCGGGAATGGTGTGCTCTGGTACAATAATGCGCCGCTAAAAGCAGAAGATGTCAGGTCGATAATAGAGACATCGCTTCTTTCCCTTGGTTGCGAGGCGCCGGATGTCATTGTGGCATGCGGGCCGGGGAGCGCTGACCCCCACTGGCATGGGGAAGGAGAACTGCGCGCCGGAGAGCCCATTGTCATCGACATGGTGCCGCGCTCTAAAATAGAAAGATATTTTTCAGATATGACGCGTACCGTGGTGCGCGGAAACCCCACTGAAGAAATAAAAAATATGTACTCTGCTGTCAGGGATGCCCAGGTTGCAGCTATCGCAAAGATCAAAGCGGGCATCACAGGAAGCGAAGTTCATAATATTGTGTGCGATGTGCTTGAGGCAAGGGGATATGAGACCGCGCGGGGCAAAACCGGAGTATTCACAGAAGGTTTCATCCACTCAACAGGGCACGGCGTTGGGCTTGATATCCACGAAGGTCCGAACCTTAGCGAGAGCGGGAAGGAACTGAAAGAAGGATGCGTTGTCACAGTTGAACCGGGACTCTATTTTAAGAGAACAGGCGGAGTAAGGCTTGAGGATGTTGTTGTGGTGACTGCGAACGGATGCAAGAATTTAACTATATTTGAGAAGAATCTGGTGCTAGAATGAACGAAAAAGAGGAGATACTGGAAAAATACATGAGAGCGGGTAAGATACTCTCAGAAGTACGTGCTGAAACTGTAAAAAAAGTAAAAAAGGGAGCAACTTTGCTCTCTGTCGCTGAGTTCTCAGAAAACCTGATACACGAGAAAGGCGGTCAGCCGGCTTTCCCGGTAAACATTTCCCGAAATGATGAAGCTGCGCATTCAACTCCTTCATTTGATGATAAATCCGTTTTCGGGGAAGATATGGTAAAACTGGATATTGGTGTCCACATAGATGGATATATCGCGGATACAGCGATCACGGTTGACCTCTCAGGTCATCCAAAGCTTGTTAAAGCTTCGGAAAAAGCCCTCGCTGATGCAATAAAGTTCATCCATGCGGGCGTGAACACTGCAGATATTGGAGGCGTGATCGAGAATGCCATAACCTCGTTCGGATATAAACCAATTGTCAATCTCACAGGGCACGGACTTGCTCAGTTTATTCAGCATGCTCCGCCAGCCATCCCTAACAAGAGAATGCCTCACGGCGTTGTACTGGAAGAAGGCGACATAATCGCGATAGAGCCATTTGCAACGGACGGCGCAGGGAAGATATACGATGCAGGGAGCGCGGAAATTTACCACCTCGTTTCCGAGAGACCTGTGCGTCTACCATCGGCAAGGAAGCTCCTTGAGAAAATACTGGAATACCAGAATCTGCCGTTTGCGAAAAGATGGCTCGGAAGCAACGTGGATTTCGCAATGATGACACTTGTGAAGTCAAATATCATAATGGCTTATCCCATCCTGAAAGAAATAAATGGGGGGCTTGTCTCCCAGGCAGAACACTCTCTTATCGTTACTGCTGATGGATGTGAGGTCTTTACAAAATGAGGGGGATCATAGCATTTTTTGTGATAGCATTGACCGCCGGGGCAGTTAGTGGAGAGGATCTCTGGGTGAATGATATCACTGTGAATGAATATGATATGACATGGAGTTACAACGATACTTTTGTGGGAAATGATTCGGTAGCGTTTCGGGTGAACCTGGATTCAAATTATGGCGACAACAACAGTTTCGTGAATGCATGGGAAGTCCTGAAGGCTGACAAAGAACTGCGCAAAGAGTTCAGAAGCCTGATCGCCAAAGAACTGGACGTAATGATAAATAACATGACAGGAGGTATCGAGATCGTGGATGTGGATGCCACCCTGTCGACTGACCTCATAGGTAAAACCAATCTTTCTGATACGATCACAAATAGATACATTATCACTTACAAGTTCAGAGACAGCATCCTCAATGCACGGAGCATCTGGTTCCTGGGTCAGGCAAATTCGACTATTACGATAGTGATGCCTCAGGGTTTGGATGTTGTCAATATTGGCGGCATGGGCAATGCAACCAGGATAGTGACTGACCATGTTGAGATATCCGGGTTTTTCATGGAGACATCTGAGGATAGGGGGGAGATCACTCTTGCTCTTGCAAGGAATTCTTCGTTCGTGCCCGCCGTGGTAAATATGTCGAACATGTCGAATGTTTCATCGCAACCTGGAAAGAATGGATCTGCAAAACCCATGTTCGAGATGTTAAACTTCATAAGAGATGCAAGTGTTGTCTTTGTAGGGCTTGTATTGATAATATTGATATACGTTCTCAAGGTGAAGAGACGGTAGTCGGGGAAAATAAGCAGCCAAAAAAAATCGTAATGTAGAGTCATTACGAGAATATTTTATTGAATCAACTCATAATGATATGTTCTTAATATCGAAAAGAATTACTAATTTCCTGTCAACTTCTTTTAATTCATTCTCAACCAATTGTCCAACTTTACCCATTGCTAAACCATGATCTAGCGTAGCAATTTTATTCATCTTCACGAGCGAGTCTTTCTTTAAACCATTGGAAGAACTCTTGCGTAATAACATATCTGTATTATTGACCTGCTGCAGGTTTGTTGTTATAAACGCTACAGTGACATCTTCTTTGTCAGCAGCTAAAACTAAAGCTGGGCGCAATTTGCTTCCTGATAAATCCGTAAAAGGGAATGTAATGAGAACAATTTCGCCTTTGTTCATTTGAACCGCACTTTCAAATCATCTAACGTGTATAATTCCTCTTCTTCTTTTAAAAACTCAAAAGATCTTGAATTTGAGACCATCTTCTGAATTCCTTTTTTCAAAATATACTCTTCATGTTTTTGATATAGAAATTCAACGAATTCCGCAACTTCAATAACTTTATCCTGAGGGAGACGACTTAAATAATCTAATGTCTTATGCAGTAGGATTTCTTTTGTATCAGGACTGTCTGTAATATGCATTGTTTGATATATTGTAGCCAGTCTATATTTAAGTTTTGGATAACATCCGCATAATAAAGATGATGTTCCCAGACGGTCTATATATTATCAGATGAACCGATTTCAATCTCTTCAAGAGTCTTTTCTATCTCCGTCTCTTCATCAAGTCTTGAAAGTACATCCATTACCTTGGCGATCGGGACGTCAATTTTTTCAGCTATCATGGAGATCGAATAGCCCTTCCTGTGATATTCGATAATAAGTTCCTCTATTATCCCGTATTCACTTGCTATCTCCCTTATTTCCATACCCCCGGCTAAAGACCCCAGGATCACTTCAACAGGAACTCTCGTCCCTTTTATTATGGGTTTACCATGCCGTATTTCTGGGTCAATAACTATTCTTTCTTCGAACATCTTTACTTCCTCTATGAATTTAATTAGATTTATATACATTTAAATGTGATGCAGCAGGAAAATCAATTCACCGCAAAGGACGCAAAGATCGCAAAGTATAGAAATATATTACAAAATTTATAAATTCCCGGCGCCGTCCGCAAACCACGCGCGCATCCGCCAGCCGCACCGTCGGCGCGCGGGTGTGTGGGGCTGGGGAGGTTATGGGTGGTGGGGGAGGGTTGTGGTGGATATTGAGAGGGCGGGGCGGGGGAGAAGTGAGGCTTATAAAAAATCGCGATGAAGAGTCATTATGAGAATTAACAACGAACTCCTCGAACTTACAACGAATTCAAAAGGAGGGATCAAGAAGATTGCTTTCCGTGCGCAAAAGATAGTTTTTAAATACAATTCAAGGCATAATAAATGAATAAAAATGGCGATTAAAGAACTGTCAGAACGATATGGTGCGCCATTGCCTGAATTGATTACAAAGGTGGAAGGGCTGGAAACAAAGGTGAATAAGCATTTAGAGAAAATGGGTTTTAATCATGAGTAAAGAAAAAAAAATCCAGATACGCAATAGTACCGCAGAATTTCTGATTTTTTCGAAGCAGGCTGGTGAGAACACCATTGAAGTTCGAATCGAAGATGAAACAGTCTGGCTTCCTCAAAGGCTGATGGGTATTCTTTTTGAGGTTTCAGTTCCAACTATAAATGAACATCTTGCCAATATTTTCAAATCATGTGAATTAAGAGAATCTGCAACTGTTCGGAAATTCCGAATAGTTCAAACTGAGGGCAACCGGCAGGTAAATCGTGAAATTGATTTTTATAATCTTGATGCCATCATTGCCGTTGGTTTTCGGGTCAATTCAGAGCGGGCAACCCAGTTCCGTCAATGGGCTATCGCAATTCTGAGGGATTTTTCGATCCGTGGATATGTGCTTGATAAAGAGCGTTTAAAAAATGGCGCATATTTTACCAAAGAATATTTTGATAACCTGCTTGAAGAAATTCGTGAAATCAGGGCAAGCGAGCGGAACTTCTATCAGAAAATTACTGATATTTACTCCACCGCTATGGATTATAGCAAAGATTCCGAAATAACCCAGGCTTTCTTTGCCACTGTCCAGAATAAACTTCACTTTGCGATCCATGGTCATACCGCAGCGGAATTGATCGTAAAAAGAGCAGATAGCGAAAAAGAGCGCATGGGGCTTACCACCTGGAAAAAAGCTCCTCACGGCAAGGATCGGAGTGAGATGATGAGTAACATACTTGCCAAATCTAAGCAAACTGAGGTGGGTGTTATTCCTGTGAATTTCATATTTCTCAAACTATAAATTCCCGGCGCCGTCCGCCAACCACGCGCGCATCCGACAGCCGCACCGTCGGCGCGCGCGTGCGGGGGGCGGGGGAGAAGGGCAGCTTATAAAAAACCGTATTGTAGAGTCATTGCGAGAATTAACAGCTAACTCCACGAACTCACAACGAACTCGACATATTGTCATGTTTTCACTTTCACACCGCTCTCTTAATCCTTTTTAACCATGACACCCTCTTAACTATCCATGAACTTAAATCCGGAGAAATAACATGGACTCAAAAGAAGCGCTTGCAGTTTTTAAGGGAAAAAAAATTGATTTTTATGAAAATAATACCTGATGAGAATACCGGAATCCTGCTTTATGCCAATCTATTGAGCGATATTAAAATCCGCATCCGTCAGGCGCAGGTGAAGGCAACACTTTCAGCAAATGCTGAGATGATAATGATGTATTGGGATGTAGGCAGGATGATACATGAACGACAGCAACAGGAAGGATGGTCAGCTTCAATTATTCCCCGTCTTTCCAGAGACTTAAGAAACGAACTGCCTGAAGTAAAGGGTTTTTCTGAGCGCAACCTTGGGCGTATGCTTGCTTTTTTTCGCAATTATCAAAATATCGAATCATTTTTGCCACAGCCTGTGGCAAAAAGTGAAATTTTGCACCAGCCTGTGGCAAAATTACAATCAGCAGATCTGATCCGGAGCATTCCATGGGGGCATCATGCGGTTTTGATAGAGAAAATAAAAGAGAAATCCATACGATTTTGGTATATGACGCAAATTATCCAGAATGGATGGAGCAGGGATACTCTGGCATTGATGATCAAAAGCGGCATCCATGAACGGCAAGGGAAATCCATAACCAATTTCAGATCTACCCTTCCGGATTTACAGTCCGACCTTGCCCGGCAATCCTTGAAAGACCCATACATATTTGATTTTATGACACTGACCGAACCTTTTAATGAGCGGGAACTGGAAACAGAACTGATAAAACATCTTGAAAAATTCCTGCTGGAGCTGGGCACAGGTTTTTCCTTTGTAGGACGGCAGTATCATCTGGCGATCAGTGATAAAGATTTTTATATAGATCTGCTGTTTTATCATCTGAAATTGCGCAGCTTTATTGTGATTGAACTGAAAAAGGGGGACTTTAAGCCAGAATACGCAGGCAAGATGAATTTTTACTGTTCAGCTGTCGATGATCTTCTCAGACACCCCACCGACAATGCTACTATAGGGCTGATATTGTGCAATGTCCTAATTTAGAATACTTAATGAAAAATTAAAAAATTGCTCCCAATTCCATTGATGATCCGCCAAACCTTCCAACATTGCAGGAGTATCGGTTTTAGTCAACTTATCCATAAAGTTCCAATAAAAATGAAACAATTCGAAAGAATTTATG
>Ga0180732_1000825_pt1 | contig 22498 bp, 25 predicted proteins | sample KR11_01MetaG_FD_148674 | JGI IMG/M metagenome (GOLD analysis project Ga0180732, IMG submission 148674) | Groundwater microbial communities from the Olkiluoto Island deep subsurface site, Finland - KR11_0.1 MetaG | ecosystem: Environmental > Aquatic > Deep subsurface > Groundwater | place... | reverse complement strand
AATACTTTGCTAATTATATTTTAGTTCATAATTGTGTAATGGCTTTAGGGTTAGCTTGCATGGGATTAGGAATAGGAGAGTTTAATCCAAGTTATTCGGTGAGAAGAAGATGAAATGCGACAAGTGCAATAAGGAAATAACAGGACTTTGTTACAGATTCCAAGCAAACAGACCAGAGAAGCAAGAGAACATTCCTTGGAAAAAGACAGAAAGAAAGCATTTGAAGGTTAAACCATTTTTGAGTTATTTCTTACCAGAAGAAAAGAACAGAACTCTTTGCAAGGAATGTGGAGCTGCTGAGATTTTAAAACAATAGTTTTATAAGTAACATACACACTACTATTGGCAGGATTTCCTCTCTGGTGCTCTCTTGAAAGTCTCTGATTTACTTAATGTGTTTAAAGCGAAGGAATTTAAACCGACTTATTCTTCAAAAAAGCATGAAGCAAAGCCAGTTAACAGACTTTGTGATGAAATACCAGAAGAAACTATTTTTCTTGAGAAGTCAGATCAGACCTTTGGAAGCAAATATTTATTCAACGAAAGAAAGAGTCAGATTACAATAGGCAAAGAATCTAAATACTTTCAGGTAGATTCAAAGCGAAATCAGTTTAAAGGAATGTTAAAAGTCTATACTCATAACTCACTCTTATTTACAGCAATTAACAAGAAGGCTCAATTAGTGGCTTCACCTGGACTAAAAATAGAAACTGACCTTCCTTTAGTGGAAGACAACTTTTACAGGTTCGTGGAGAAACTGAATTTAAATTTCAAGACAGAAAACATTGCAAGGCAACTACAAATCTTTGGAAACTGCTTTGCTGAGATAGTCAGAGACGGAATGGGACAAATCAGTTCAATAGCGCTTATAGATCCATGTTCGGTAGTAATAGAGCATGATGAGTATGGAAATATTTCAAACTTTTATCAGGAAGTAACCAACGGACAATTTATAGAGCTTGGAATTGATGATATAATTTACTTTAGGCTTAATGAATCACCAACTGGAATTTATGGAATTGGAGTAGTAGAGCCGCTTTGGCGAGAACTAACTATCTTTGAGAACATTCAAGAGGGAACTGGGAATTTCATTTATCGCAAAGGCTTTCCAAAGTATGATGTTACAATAGGAAATAAAGATGATCCAAGTTCAAAGCATATACCTAAAGAAGTTATGGATAGAATAAGTGCAGACTTTACTGACATGAATAATAAAATAGAGTTTGTTCATGACAGCAGTATAAATATAGGAATGGTGGATGACAACTCAAAATCTTCTTTGCTTCCAGAGTATCAAGAAGTAGGCATGCAAGGAATTTTAATGGGTATTGGAGTTCCTAAGATTCTTATGGGACAGGCCACAGAAGTAAACTATGCTTCTTCACAAGCACTTTTAGACCTTCTCAAGCCGGACATCAAATACAATCAAGACATTATACTCAGGCAGTTAAACAAATATATTTTCTCTGAGTTCTTAGCGCAATACAAATTAACCACAGATCAGGTAGAAATCTGTTTTAACGATTTTGATTACAAAGACACAAATGCAGAGACACAGAAATACATAGCTCAATATCAAGCTGGACTAATTACCAAAGAATTAGCACAGAAGAAGCTTGGATACTCACCGGATGAACTAAGCGGGGAATACAAACCTGAACAACCTGCATTTCAACCTTTATTACACAAAGAACTAAGCAAGGAAGAATTAGACAAAATAGACAACTTAGAAGAATGGATAGGCTGGTCTGACAAGACAGTTTACTTAGATACAAAAGACTTCTTTTTAAAATTTATCCAAGCATACAATTTCAACGAGATTAAAGACATTGCAAAGTCAATAGTTAAAAAGCTAAGAGACATATTCTCAAGAGCATTTACAGAAGGATTAAGCATTTCAAGCATTTCAAATGAAATAGCTCCACTTATAGATAATGACAAAGAAAGAGCAAAAATGATTGCACGCACAGAATCCATACGAATAGCAAATGAAGGAAGTTTATTGAGATTACAGCAACAGGGAATAGAAGAAGTTAAATGGGATGCAACAATAGATAGCAGAAATGATAAGAAAGGTCATGTTTGTTACGATTTGAATGGACAGACATTTAATATTATTCAAGCAAAGGGTTTAATTCCAGCCCATACAAATTGCCGCTGCTCATGGAGACCAGTATGAATGCATTTTGGACTAAAAAAGGGACAATGATGCCGGTTGCAAGAGGCATAACAGACTTTGTAGAAGATAACATTTCAACAATTCAAAATCAGTTTATGACTTTAGACAGGACTGACAAGACAGGTTTCGGACTTTACGAATATCACACAGAAGATACAAGTTGCACTCATCACATTACAGATGACAAAGTAATCAGACAATTCAAATTGAACGGAGTAGAAAAGCACTCAAGAGGAAATAAATCATGGTAAAAAAATACATAAAGTGGGTTTGTGAGAAATGCAAGAATACAATATTGTTACCAGTAAACTATGAATTGCAGGACACGCTTGAAAACACTTATGAAGAAATTATTTGCATCTGCTCTGGAAAGAAAGCAGAAGAACTAAGCGAGGATTATTTAGATTACTTTGGTGGAGCATTTATCAAATTCAAAGAGGGGAAGTTATTATGAGCGGACTAAAAGACGGAATGGGAAAGGTAGAAAATATAATAACAGAAGATTCAAAAGGGTATTCAATTATTCTGAAGAACTCTGGGAAGTTTAATGTCCTGAGTTATTATACTGACAAGGAGAACCCAGAACTTAAAGGGCTTAACATCAGTGGAGTAGCTATTACAGTTGGCAAACACAATGATGTAAATTATACAAAGGAAGAACTCCAAGCAGTCGTGCCTCAATTTATGGGCAAGCAATTAAGAGCAGATCACTCAACAAGTATTTTTGATGTGATAGGGAAAGTTACTAACTCTTACTGGGATGCATGGCATGACAGCGAAGGAAATCAAGAAGGAATAAAGTTTGATGCAATCGTAACCAATGAACAGGTTGCAAGGAATATAAAAATGGGTGTGACTGACGGATTTAGTGCAGGTTTTGGAGTAGATAAAATAGTAAAGAAGAAAGGCGAATTATACGCATCTGGGTTAACACCACTTGAATTATCTCATGTTTGTGAGCCAGCCGATGAAAGAAGTAGATTGACTGAGCTTTACAATTCTAAGCAGGTTTCTGCTTATTTAGAAAAAATAAAGGAGGAAGATACAATGGTTGAAGAAGAAAAGAAACTTCAAGACGAAGTTCCAGCAGCAGAAGCTCCAGTAGAGCAAAAGCCAGCTGTTTCTTTGGAAGAAGTTTTGGCAATGGTAAAAGAACTTTCAGACAGACTTTCAGCTATTGAGGGCATGAAGAAGGAAGAAAAGCCAGCAGAGCAAGCACCAGAAGTGCCAGCCGAGCAGATGGCAAAAGATGAAACTTCAGAACTCAAAAAGAAAGTATCTGAATTGGAAGAAGCTCTATCAAAAGTAGAGATAAGAAAAACTGTTATGACAAAAGAGTCAGCAGTTAAAAAACTATGCAAACAAGACTCACCGACAAGCTGGGTTTTGATTAAATAAACTAAGGAGGAATTATTATGGCAGCAGGAAAATATGTAGGAGACGGAAAATTGTTGTCAATTTATCCGACAACAACAACTACCGCAGGTTTGGTTGCAGGGGATCTCTGCACAATGACTGGCACTTATATCGGCACTTCAGTTACAGGTTCATTCGCTGATACTCAAGTAATGGGTGTTGTAGTGCAAGGTAGTTTAACATCAACTATTCCAGGCACAGTATGCACAGATGGAATTTTTGAATTGACCGCAGGAACAGGAGTTACAACCGGTCTTACAGTTATTGCAGAAGGTTACAAAACAGTAACTAACGGAACAACTGCAGGTAAAGTGATTGGGAAAGCATTGCAATCATTTACAACTGGAAACACAGGCGATGTCCTGATAAGAGTTTAAAGGAGGAATTGATATGCACAGATTATTAAACGCAGGGGAAGCAGACACAGCTCAATATGATTCAATAGTCCCAGAGACGATATTGAATAAGTATTGGGAATATGCGAAACCAGAATTAGTTTTGAGGGGACTTGCAGCTTATAACATCCCAGCAAGCGAAATCAAGGGCTCTGACATTGATATACCAATTCAGACAAGTGCAACTATTGACATTCATACAGTTGCAGAAGGAGCTGAAATCTTAAAAGAGTTTCAAACAGTGACTTCAAGAAATCTCAGACCAGTTAAGTATGCTGACGCTTTCTATGTAACAAAGGAAGCCACAGAAGATTGTATATTTTCTGTTGTGGACATGAACTCAAAAGCATCCGCAGAAAGAATGGCAAGAAACGAAGAATATCTGATCGCAACTTTGCTTGGAACATACGCAGGCAACACAGCAAGCGGAACAACAAGCGTGGATATTGACAACCTGAGAGAAGCAAAGCTGGACTTGACAAAAAATGATTTCAAACCAACAGATTTAATTCTATCTCCACAATTGGTTAATGACCTTGAAGGCATTGACACATATATGGAAGCAGACAAATCTGGAGTAAACAATCCAACAAACGGCTTAGTAGGCAGAATTATGGGTATGAAAGTCTGGGAAGGAAGCACAGTCATTAATGAATCTGGTAAATACACAGGTTACATGATTGACAGAAACAATGCTTTTGTCATTGGCGAGAAAAGACCTCTGAAAATGGAAACATTTGAAAATCCAAAATACGACAGAACAGAGTATTACTTCTCAATGAGAACAGCAATGGCTTATCTACACACAAATGCGATTGCAAAGATAGACATAACTCCATAAGGTATTTGCCTTATTGAAAAAATTACGGAGGTAAGAATATGGGAAACATGAAACGAGGAATGGGCACAGCTTCAGATACTGTTACTTCATTTGTCAATACAGGAACTGGACAATATGGTGACGCAGCTGGAGACACTCAAACCTTTTACGGAAACACAACAACATCAGGAAACCCAACATTTGCCTGGTCAGGTTCTGGCACATTTACCACACCTACAGGAGCAGTAACTCTTGCAGGAAACACAAGTATTCCTGGAATAAAGACATTAACTGTCGGAACAGGAGCAACTACTTTAGGAGGAGTGTTAAATGTAACAGGTGCAATCACAGCAACAGCAACTTACACAAGTGCAGCAGGCAATATAGTTTTGACTGGTGGAGATTTGTCAGTTGGAGGTTCTTCAACATTTACAGGCACAGCAACTTTCAATGGTGCAACCGTATTCAACGGAAGCATGACTTTGGGAGACGCTGCAATAGACACACTAACTATATTAGCAACACCAACTTTTGATGAGAATGCAGTGTTTGAGAAGGAAGTTGAGGTCAACGGAGCTTTCACAACGATTGCAAACGCAACTATTGGCGGAACTCTAACAGCAAACGGAAACACAGTTCTTGGAAATGCAATAACTGATACAATAGTCGCAACTGCTAAAATGGCATCAGACTTAGTCTGGGCAGCAGGTTCTTATGACTTTGATATGTCAGCATCAACAGGAACTTTTGACTTTCCAAGTGGAGCAATTAGTGTACCAGGCGCAATCACATTCACAGCAAATGTGGATATGGATTTCGTCGCAGCTGAGAGATTAGAGATAACAAGCTCTGGCCATACAGGCGCAGTTGATGCAGTCATAATTAACATGACTTCATCTAACGCAGGTGTGATTAGAGGTTTGACTGTCTTGCAGAACGCAGCAGCTACACAACTATTAGACGTGGGTATCTTAGTAGACAACACAGACGCAACGATGGCAATAACAGATGCTTTCTCTGCAACTTGTTCAGGAGCAATGGCTAACGGAATAGTCACAGCTTTCAATGGTTCTGACGCAAACATTACAAATGCTTTATTGGCAGGCGGAAATGATGTATCAGGAACATTGTGGTCTATAACAGGTGCAACAGGAGCTATAATCTGTGTGGGTGTTAATGCAGGTGCAGGAACTGTTACTGGTGCAACACTTACTGATGGAACTTTTACAACCACAGCAGGAGCATTATCTGGTTGTGTAAGTATTGCCAACGGGGTAGGTATAATCAGCACAGCAGGATTCGTGGATATAACACCAACCGGAGCAACAGCAGGAGATCTTCTTGACATTACAAGAAGCGCAACTGCAACAGCTGGAAATGCAATAGATATTGCTATGGGTGCGGCAGTAGTAGGTGGCAATGCAATTAACATTGTCATGGGGGGAGCTACAGGTTACGCTTTGCAGGCAGACGGAAATATCACAACAACAGGAGCATTTTCTACAACAGGCACAGGAGCTTTGACTATTGCAGGTGTAACTACTCTAAACGGATTTGTTGACATAGCACCAGCAGGCGCAACAGCAGCTAACCTAATTGACTTAACCAGATCAGCAACTGCAACCGCAGGAGATGGTTTGGCAATAGCGATGGGTGCAGCAGTAGTTGCAGGCAATGCAATATCAGTTGTAATGGGCGGTGCAACAGGCAGTGCATTTACAGCAAACGGAGCAATTGTAACAACAGGTGCAACTGGAACAGCAACATTTTCTGCATTGGCTACATTTAATGGATTAGTAGATGTGACACCAACTGGTGCAACAGCAGCTAACCTAATTGATGTAACAAGAAGCGCAACAGCCACAGCAGGCCACGGAATTGCAATAGACATGGGAGCAGCAGTAGTTGCAGGCGATGGATTGAACATAACTATGAATGGCTCAACAGGAAATTCAATCATTGCAAACAACTTTAGTCTGACAAAAGCAGGCGTATTGACAACAGCACAATTCGTATCAACAACAAGTTTCGCAAATGCAGGTGCTCTAAACTTTGATATAGACACAGCAGATGCAGATACAGCTTTGGCAAATCTTGACTTGGATGTAACCGCAGAAACAGGAGTGCATACAAATCAGATAGTTGCTTGTTTGTTAGATGCGCAGGGAGCAAACGTGGGTTCTACATCAAGAGCAATCTACATTGACAGCAACGGAGCAGGCACAGCAGGAACAACCTATGCAATACAAATAGATGCAACTCAGGCATGGACACGATTGATAAGCACACCAACTTTTATTGTAAGTGGGGTGGGTGCAGTAAATTGTGTCGGTCTGGTCGCAGGAGCAGGTGCAATAACTAACACAGGCGGAATGTCAGGAACTTCTTGGTCTGTAACTGATGCAGGTGTAATAACTGGCACAACTTTGACTGATGGCAATTTCAGCACAACAGCAGGAGCAGTCACAGGCGTAACAACAATCAATATGTCTGGAAACTTAACTGTGGGCGGAACTGTTGACGGCGTTGACATTGCGGCACATACACACACATCTTATTATACAATAAGTATGACAGGCCCAGCAGTTTTGGGTGCAGGGAATACAAGATATATAGCACCAGATGCAGGATCATGGCAGGCAGCAGAAACTTTAGTCTATGTAGCACCAGAAGCATGCACAATAGTTGCAATGTATGCATCCGCAGGAATAGCACCAGCAGCAGGAGAAACTGTTGACTTCACTATAATGAAGAATGCTGGAGCAGAAGCAATGACTATGCAACTGGCTGGAGCAGATACGACAGTAAACACAGTAGCAAATCCAATATCATTAAATGCTGGGGACAAAGTTACTGTAAGAGCAGTCGCTTCAAACAATGGAAGTCAGGCGTGCAGTAATGTGTCTTGTTCGCTGAGAATATCAAGCACAACATCAGCACCATAAGTGAAATCTTAACGGAAAGGGGAAACCCTTTCCCTTTAATTTATTTGGAGGTAATGACATGAAAATCAAATGGGCAGGAGAAGGAAATGGAAAGGCTTATGCCAAAAAACAACCAGATGGTAAAAACAAAATCGGAGCAGTATTTAAAAAATATGCTACCGAAGTTTCCGATGCAGAATACAAAATGCTGAAGGAAAAGTTTGGAGAGAATATTAAAGAGGTATTGATATGAGCAAAAACGCACACGAAGTTTATACATTTACATGGACACAAACTACTACACAACTTGATATAGGCAATGATATTGCACCACATTCTTGCACAGTTTTAGATCCAAAAAGCCCGACAACTCCAAGAGCAACTACAGCAGACTTGGCGATAGATGTTTCAGAAGCTGAAAAGATTTATGTTCAATGTAACACAACAGGCCCAGCAAGTGCAACTAACTTTGACTACAAGATAATAAGTAGTCCAGATGGAGTGGCTTATGACTCAACAGGAAATGAATATCTTGTTGCAAGCACAGCACAGGCGATTACTACTATTAAGTCAGCAGCAGTAACACCAAGTCCACACTTTATTAAAGTCAGATTGGATGTAAATGCAACAAATGTAACCGCAGCAGCAAGCGTAACAATGAAGGTCTTTGTTAACAAGAGGTAAATATGGCATTCGTGGAATATACACTTCCTGAACTTTTGCCAAAGAAATACCCCTTGTTAGCTCCGACATTGAAAACAGGTGCAGAATGACAGACTTTACATGGACAAATGGACTTGGAACTAATGTTTGGGAAGCAAACGGCAACTGGAACGCTGCAGGCTGGCCAGATGATATCACTGATACAGCAATCTTTGACGGAACTTCTTCTAATACAAATTGTAACACAACTGGAAATTTAACAATTTTTAAAATTTCAAGTACGGCCTCTTATACTGCTACAATCACTCTTGGTGGAAACTTAGCTACAACCGATTCACCTTTTTCAATAAATCTGGTTGCAGGAAAGTTAGACACATCAACAAGTAATTATAGTTTGACTACAACTGGAAATCTAACCTGCAGAAATTTGACAGGAAATGCAAGTGCAATAACTTGTAGAGGTCTGGCTGTAACTGTTGGAACTTATTCTGCAACTTCTGGAGTAACTACTGTAGGTAATAGTGGATTTAGTGTTTCTGGAACTTTTATTCATAATAACGGAACAATAAATTTCAACAATACAAATACAACCAATTTTATTCCACAATGGCAAGATGTATATAATGTGACTTTAAGCGGATCAGGTTATGTTATTCTTCAGAAAGTTACAAATATTTTAGGAGACTTGACTATAAATGGAACTGGGCCTAATGCGGTCTTTTATCCTTATTATGATTCAGTAACAGTTTTGGGAATAACCACAATTAACAATGCAGGTTTATATTTAGATAACAGCAACTTGACTTTAAACGAGTTAGCTGGAACTGGTTTGCTGGATGTCAAAAATAATGTTCTGACTTTTAACAAATTAACAAGCACGAATTTGACAATCAAGGTAGAACCGGAAGGATATGTAATTAATTCAGGACAGAATGCGAGGAAACCTTTGACACTTCCTTACATGAAACCTATGAAACTTCCTATGTTAAATATACCTTGCAAATGGGTAAGTGGAACATAATGACAAATTACACATGGACAAACGGAAATGGAACAGGAATCTGGGAAGCAAATGGCAATTGGAACGCAGTAGGTTGGCCTGACGATAATACAGATACAGCTATATTTAATAATACTTCAACAGATAACTGCAGCACAACAACTGTTTTATCAATAAGTACGCTTTCAAGTTTAGATACTTATACAGGGACTATTACGCTTGGTGGAAATTTAACGGTTTCAGGAACAACTACAATTACAAACGGAACTTTATATCTTTTATATTCTGTCTTGACTGCAAGCAATATAAACATTGGAGCAAGTGGAAACATGATTATTAATGCTACCTTAGCGTCTGCGGGGATTACTCTTGCTAATGGAGCTACCTTATCAAACTTAGGATCAGCTATAACTTTTTTAGGAATTAATTTTCCAATTGTTATTCAGTCTTTAGGAACAGCAACAATTACAGGAAATGGGTTTGATTGGGATTCAGCAGGTGCAGGAAGCGAAGTTTATATAAAAGGCTTGGATTATCAGTCTGATCTTACTTTCGGAAGGTTTGCAGTTGAAATAAGTCTTATAGGAAATTGCAAATTTGATGAAATGATTATTGGTTCAAACGGAACATTGAAATTAGGTTCATATACTCTTACAACAGAAGGAGATATTGAAGTTAATGGAATTTTAAATGCACAGACTGGAAAAATAAAATTAATAGGAACAGAACAAACTTTAAATATAAATCAAACATCTACAGGAACAAATTGGCTTTATGACTTAGAAATAAGCAATGTGTCTGATGCAGTTACTACTAATGGAAATCTTTACATTTCAAATAATTTAAGCGGAACAGGATATTTTGATCTTGAAAGCAACATCTTAACATTTAAAAATCTTACAAGTACAGACTTAAGAATTGAAGTAGAACCAGAAGGATTGGTAATTCATACAGGACAAAAGCAAATAAAGCCATACCAACTTCCATATATCAAACCTCAATTAATTCCAATGTTAAATATTCCATGCAAATGGGTAAGTGGTGCAAGATGAAAAATAGTAAATTACCAGAGGAAAATGCAAAGCACCTTGCAGTATTAAACTCGGAGATGGGGAATGTGCAGAAAGAATTAGAAAAACATACAGAAATATTGAATTGTCATACAGAGAAACTTAACAAAGTTGAAATCAATGTTGATTGGATAAAATGGATTGTAACATTAATGCTTGGAGCAATTATAATTGGAATGGTAACAAAATTATGGAGTTTGTTTTAAATGAGTTATAGTACAAATACAGATGTTCAATTAGTAACCGGCTGGTCAGGATCAGCAACAACGGATATATCTACTACAGATATTACAGCTTTAATAGTCCTCGCAGATGCGCAGATTGATTCAATGGGACTAAATGGAAGAAGCTCAGCAGAACTAAAAATGCTTAGTGTTTATTACACAGCTTACTTAGGTTCGCTTAGACTGGAAGGAAACATAGCAAGTTATGGCGGTCAAGCAGGCGGAGTTAGTTTAACTTTCAAGAGTTCAAACTCATATTTAGAAGCATTTAATGGAATTGTATCTGGAAAGATGGATGCAGATGCAATGTTCAAAAAGGTGTATTACTAATGGTATGTGCGTTTCATGTGCAGCAGATGATAAAAAAGTTAGCTGGAACGAATTCTCTAACGCCAGTTACAATTAGTTACACTTTAGATAGCGGGGAAGAATACACCTCAGACGGAACTCCAGTAACTTATGCCTGCGAGTTCTGGCACAATGACAAGAAATATGTCTGGGAGTATGAAGGCAAACCTGTAATTGCAGACGCTTTTGTCAATATACCTGTAGCTGCAAGCATCAAAAAGGGAGATAAACTAACTGTCAATTCAGTAGTTTACATAGTGGACTCTGCTAATAGAAAGTATGCGGGGAATACTGCTTTATTTGACTTTTGTCTGTTGATTAGAAATGGTTAAGACTGTTAGAAATGAGAAGGACATTGAAAGACTTATAGCAGTTGGAATAGAGAACGCAAAATTAGAAATTGCAAAAGCAGTTACAAACAGAGCAAAAGATTTAGCACCTGTTGAGACTGGGCTTCTGAAAGCAAACATTCAGTTCAAGATTGAAGGCGACAAAGTTATAGTTTTCGTGCCAGAAAGCGTTGTTCCTTATGCAGCTGCAATGGAATACGGAACTGCGAGTTACTGGGCCGGAGAGCCTGACTCACCAAGAAAGCATGACACTTACCAAAGAACAGGAAAAGGAAGTGAAGTCGGTTATTCTCCTTATTTGCGTTCAGCAGTTTACCAGCTTGAGAACGAATTTGCCAAAATAGTTCAGGCAGAAATTGTGAAAGCATTAAGTTAAATATAAGGTACACACTACCATTAACAAAAATCCAAGCAATGTCGCAAGGATTATCCTAAGAGGAATTACCAATGACGGTAACAAATCAAATAGATGAATCGGAATGGGTTATTGAAATCTCTAAGTTTCTTCTTAAAAATATTACTGATCCAAATCTAACCGACCGACCTTACACTGCAAAGTCACAAAACATCTCAGGCGTAGCAGGCACTTACACTTATAACATCACTACTTTTCAGCCAGTTAAAATGGGAACAGTTACAGTCAATGCAATCAGCAAGACAGAGTTCGTGGACTACTACATTAATTACAATGACAAAGTAGCACAGAAAACAATCACATTTAGAGCAGATCCTGGAAACAATCCAATCGTAGTGAATTATTCAATAGCTTCAGACTGGTTAGTAAGAGGCGGAAGACCACAATTGCCAATTAGTATTGATGACTATGCTTATATCGTCGTAGATAGTATGGCTTACGCAACAGAAGACGGAGCATTAGGTGGAGGAGCTGATAAGAGCAGTCCTAAGTTTGTGGTAAATATCTTTAGCCGAAGTGCAGACCAGATTAAAAGTCTGACCGAACAAGTAAGGCAAAAGATTCAAGAAACAAAAAAAGGTTTCTATAATTTCGCATATCTCAAGATCATTAATACCTCAGAAATAAGAAAAGAAGCAGGTAGGCATGACAGGGTTCTCTCAAGAGCAATAAACCTTGAAGTCCCATTTCACTATGAATTAATTAGTTAGGAGGAATTATTATGGCAGTAACAGGAGCACAGACATACGTAAATTATGGTTATGAAGCATTAGCAACTTATGGAACAGTCGCAGCAAGTATAGATCAGACTTTCGGATATGATACAGACGTTTCTTTTGACTTTGACAATCAAAGCATTAGACTACCAGTATTGAACAGTCAGGACTATGCTGCACAGGTTGCAGGTGGATTTAAAGGAACATGGAGCTTAACAGCTACAATGGCAGACGCATACTTTTTAGCATCTGTAATAGGAGATTCTGGAGATGGGGGAGCAGCACCATTTACACACACTTACACTTATGATGATGTATGCAGATCAATAAGTATTGATTATGGCGTGGACTTATCTACTGATTCTCTTAGAACATTCTTAGGTTGTGTCCCAACAAAATGCACAATTAAAGCAAACATTGGAGAACCAATAACCTATTCAATGGACGGATTTTATAAGACCGAAACAGAAGGAGCAGCTTTAGGAGCAGCAGTTGCAGTAACTGAACAACCATTTACTTTTGCAAACGCATCACTTGAAATGCCAAACGCAACACCAATTTCTAATGTTCAGACAGTAGAGATTACTTACAATAGAAATCCAAGTGAACTAAGTGTGTTAAACAGCAGATTCAATGCTGGCAGATACTACGGATCAAGATTTGTAGATGTCAAAGTTACAATGCCTTTTGAGGCAGCAGCAACACTTCTTGAGAAAGCATACGGTTCAGCAACAGGCCCAGGAACAACAGTAGCAGAAGTGGCAAGTGCAGAATTAACAATAACTAACGGAGAAGCAGCAGGTGCACAAAGAAGTTTGGTAATGTTATTGACTAATCTAATGCCAGACACACACAAAACTGGAGCAAAGCCAAACGAGTTAATCACAGAAGACATAACTCTGACAGCAAGAGGACTAACAAGCATAATTTATAGTAATGCAGAGGCGGCAGCGCCTTGAGGTAATATTATGGAAACTAAAGACATACCTATTAAATGGCGAGGACATGACGAAGTCGTCACGATTAAGAAAATTGGATGGAAAGACTACAACAACATTCAAAGAAAGAGCATGAAATTTAAGATGATTGGAAGTCTTGTTCAATCAGACATGGATCCAATTACTATGAAAGAATTAATATTCATAGAAGGAATAGAAAAAGCTCCATTTGATATGTCAGATGCGAGTTTAAAAGAATTAGGAATATCTGTTGGGGATATGATTTATGCAGAAATTCAAGACTTTTCCGAGATAGGTGAAAAAAAAAACAATATAGAAGTGCAATCAAAAACGGAACAAGAAGCATAAAAGATTTAGAAATATTAGAAAATGTAACTTACTTCATATTAGAAAAGGGGTTACATTTATCTGAAGAACAAATAGATAAAATGCCAAACGATAGAATTCAGGCATTTTTAGTAATGGAACAGACATATAACGAAAATTTAATTGATATATTAGGAAAAATGTTAGGTAGAAGATAAATATGCCAGACGCAAAGGTTGAAGTGCAAATAATAGGATCAGGTGGAATAACCACAGGTGGAGGAACAACTAAAAGAGATAAAGAAGTTCCGAAAGGATTAACTGCTCCTTTAGAGGCTATGAAAAAAAATATATCAAATATGATTGGCCCACTTACAGCTATTACTGGTGTTGTTGCAGGAGTAGCTTTAGTTGTAAGTGCAATAAATGGTGTATCTGATAAAATTAGTAAGATGTCAGACCGACTTAGAGAAGTAAGTGCTCGTTTAAGTTCTTTAGATAAAATACAAAAGAAGACTCTTGATTTAGTGCTTAAACCTTTCGGTGATTTTATTGCTACTTTGGCAAGACCATATATACAAATGATGAGAACAGTTGCAAGAGAATCAATTAGAAAATCAAGGGAAGTATTAAGGGCAGAAAAGCGTGGAGATATAACTTCTACTGAAGCACAGGCACAACTAATGCAAATAATGGCTGCTACTTCTCTTGCTATGGAACCATTGAAGCGAGGAATGTTAGAAACTATTGGTCCATTATCTGGATTTATGTCAGGTTTAGAAGATACTGAAGGATTAATAGGATGGTTTGAAAAAGCAGGAAAAGATTTGTCTGATTACATTGGAGGTATAATAAGTTCAGCAGCACTCAAAGCACTTCCGGATACTTGGAAATTAGCAGGTGAATTGCTTGGAACTGCTGTATCTGATAATGCTACAAACTTAGGAAAATTGCCTTCGCTTTGGAGTGATGCTTATGAAAAGTTTAAAGACTTGCCAACAAAAGTTGGAAATACAGCAACAGGACTTGAGATATTTAGAAGCACAATTAGTGATATGATCAGCGGAACTCCAGGTTCTTTAGAAGCATTTAATGCTGCTGTAAAAGATACAAATGATAAAATTGCAAAAACTGCAAGTAATTTAGGAATAGAAGTAGATAAAACTATTAAATACTTTCCAAGTACAAATCCATTCTCTAATTTTATATCTTCTATTGATTTGGCAAGGAACGCAATAGATAATTTTATAAAAAGTCTTAATGGGGGATCTAATCAAAGTGGGGGAGGTTTTGATTTAATGGGGGGTATATCCAGAACATTTGGCCCTATGTTAAATGATCTTGCAAGAGATCCAATAGGAACAATACAAAAGTCAATTGGTAAGGCTTTAGGTGTTCGTGGATATGCAATGGGTGGAGTAGTACCTAATACTGGATTAGCTTATCTACATCAAGGCGAAGAAGTAATCCCCGCAAATCAAACAAGTTCAAAGAATGCAAGTTTTGTAAATAATTTTTATGGTGGAGACTCTGATATGGTAAACAAGATTAAAATGGTTCTAAGAGACGAACTAAACAGGAGTGGTATTTATGGCTAATGAAGTAATAATAAAATCGTCAGCAGGAGTTCTTTTATTTACTATGAACTTTCAAAACTCTGCAAAGTTTAACTTTAATCCAAGTCTTGAAGAAGTAGAAGAAATAGACGAAGTAGAATCAGCATTAGAAAGAATATTATGGACACCTTTAGGTATTCAGTTCTCTGGGTATATGACTTATTCAGCAGCAGGAGCACCTGCATCTGGCTTAGGAACTCTAAAGCAACAATATGACAATTTTAAGACTTTAATGGCAACAGATGATTTATTAGAATTAACTATTGACATAGGAAATGGGGACACTATCGTTGAAGATGGACATATAATGAATCCGACTGTTGAAATAATTGCAGGACAGGGAGCAAACACTTGGCCCGTATCGTTTACTTTTGTGCGTGGAAAAGAATTTTACATGATATAATATGGCAGAACCAGTAGTAACTATGTATATAAACACAGGAACAGAAGGAGCTCCTGTATGGACAGAAATTGATAGTGATGTTTCTCTTTTTCTAACTGGACCTGATAGTAGTTTTGGTTACGGGGATAATATAGACGTGCCTAGAACTTCTTTTAACACAGCAGAAGAAGCGTGGCTTTCTAAAGAATTATATTATGTATCTGGAACTCAAAGCACAGTTTTTGTAATACCTAGTGCAGTTCTTCAGTATCAAAATGTTTTAAGGGTTTTATTTTCAGGAGATGCAACAACCACACCGCCAAGATTAAAGGCATGGGACGATTCAAATGCAACGACTACCACTAAAAAAATCTTTACAGGCACAGCTACAAGCACAAATACTTCTCTCTTAAAGGCAACTGAAACAACAGGAGGAGCACCAGCAGCAAACTGGTGTTTAATAACAACTGGTGCAGCAGGTGCAGCAGTAACAAATGCACTCAAGGGTTCAACTCAATATGTAGAGTGTGCAGCGATTGCAGGTGCTGGGACTTCTAAATATTTCACATTAGCTTTGTTTTCTCCTAACGATTTAACAGATATAACAAGTTCAGATTTTAACATTTATTTACAAGTAGAGTATGATTACTAATGGCAACTGGATCAATAGGCAGAAGCGTAAGAGCACCTGTTTACAGACCTAAGTATTATGCTTATTACTCAACAGACAATGGCACGACTTTAATTCCTATTCAAAATATTATAGAAGTTGAGTGCACGCCACAGAGTAGCACCGACTTAGGAAATGCAGTTATTACCTGTAATGATAAGCAGGGAACTTTAATTAACACTTACCAAGCTGGGCAAGAGGTACAAGTTTATTTAACAGTAGATGGTGCGACTGCTCATGTCAGAAAGTTTGGAGGATATATTACAGACGTGAATTATTCTGATTCAAACAGACGAATTTTGCAGGTTAAGTGTCAAGGCTATGGAGAGATGTTCAAGAAGCATGACGTGGATAAGATTTATTATGGTGACATTAATTTAGACCAGTCAGACAGTACAGATAATTTAAATTCCTCGCTTAACTTCGGCGGAGCAAATGAGTTCGTTGCACAGAGTTTCAGTCCGACTATTACAGAAAACATCATGGGAGTTAAACTAAGATTGCGTTACAACACAGGAACAGGAGGCCCGATAACAGTAAGTCTTCAGGCAGACACAGCAGGCAGTCCTTCTGGTGTGGCGTTAGCAACTGCAACCCTTCCTGCGTTCACTACTCTAACATTCGCTTGGTATGAATTTCTATTTACAACAAGCGTGGAATTAACTAAAGACACGACTTACTGGTTAGTAGTTAGCTCAACAACTGCAACTGCTACGAACACTTACATCTTAGCTGCGGACACATTAGACAAATACACAAGAGGTCAATTAAAACATTCAGACAACGCAGGCGCAGCTTGGGCGACTACAAACTCAGAAGAATGGTGGACTGAAACTCAAACAGGAACAAGATATATTTATCCTTCTATAGTTGTTACTAATGATGAGATAACTCATGTTTTTGGGGTGCATACTGGCACTAATCAACTTTATCATAAATATGGAAGATTTGGTTCTTGGGCAGAAGAAGTTGTTGATGCAAATGCAATAAATGGATATACTTCTTCTGCTATTGATAGCAATGGAATAATTCATGTCTCTTATATGAGAAATACTAATCTTTATCATGCGTATGGAACAACAGGAGCATGGACAGTTGAATTAGCTGATAACGGTGGGGGCGCAAATGCAGTTGGTTATTATTCTTCAATTTGTATTGACTCAAATGATTATATTCATGTAGCACATTATGATTGGACTGCAGGAGATTTAAAACATTCTTGGAATTCAAGTGGAGCATGGCAGTCAGAAATTGTAGATGCAACAGCTAATACACCTACATATTCTTCAATAGCAGTAGATAGCAAAGATATTTTTTATATTTCTTATTATCAAAATGCTGGAGGTGGTTTATACTGTGCAATAGGAAATTCTTCTGTCTTTGTAGCAGGAGGAACTGGAAGATGGACAATACAATCTGTATTAGCCGCTACTGTGATATGGACAACAATTTGTATTGATAAAAATGATTTGCCACATATTGCTTATTCAATTACTGGTGTTGGAAGTAATCTATATCATTCATCTCGTTCTGTAGCAGGGGCATGGACTTGGGAAGTAATTGATAATACAACTGCTACGGGAGGAAGTGATAGAAGAATATGTGTTGATAGCCAAAATAATTTGCATATTATTTATGAAGATACCACTAATTCTAATATAAAATATGCTTATAAACAAGTAGGTGCAGCATGGGATTTAAATTTAATTGATAATACAGGTACTTGTTCAGAAGGTGGATTATTTATAAAAGAAGATTTAATTCATGGAATTTGGTGGAATTCAGCACCACAATGGAATACTCGTTATTCACAGTTCTTTGCAAGAAACACTCGTGATGCAATCTTTGAAGAATACTGTTATCCACCTTCTGTTTCAGATATTTTTAAATCCTTGAATCAAGAAATTTTAGATCTTGGAATTGGTTATACTTTTGACGTGGAAACTATAAATGATGTCTTTGAAATTACAGACTTTCAAGGCAAAGGATACAACATATTTACTGCAAATAATTCACTCTGTAAAGATTTACCAATACGCTGGTGGGTTACTCATAACAAAGTAATAAAACTTAAACGAAATAATAACTTAGATGCAAGTACAGATGTAATAGACGATGGCACAGATGGTTTAGGTGCAGGGAACACTAAAGACTTAAAACGTGATGAGGATAAGTACAAATTAGTAAATGTGGCTATTGTAAAAGGAAAGTCAAATCAGTCTGAGTCCACGTCTGCGACTTACGACCGAAAGACTTATGCAAACGCAACCAAGACTGCTGGAACTGTATTAAGTCAGGGAGATAGCGTAGATTATTTGAATATGCCTGCTGGGTTCTTATCCGAAACTGGAGACACAGTTAAAGTGCTAAACCCAGACAATGATTTCTCATACGCAGGTGTAATTAAAATAGACGACGAGCTAATTGCTTACGAAGGGGTATCTGGAGAGTGTTTGTATAACTGCATAAGAGGAGCAAACGGAACGAAAGCTCAAAAGCATTTTAACAATTCTAAAGTAACTTGCTTAGAAGTCTATGCAAATTCTATGGTTAGTTCTGCTTCTGATAACTTTAATGACAACGCAATCGCAGGTGCGTGGACACAACATATTTCTGCTGCTTCAGTTGCTTTAGGTGGCACACTTTCTGAAACAAATAAACAATTTAAATTAGATGTTCACGCAAGAGCTTATGGACATATTCAGAAAGCTAATACTGATGATTTAATTACAATGATTACAAAGGTCAAGGTTTCAGATGCAAATTGTGGAGTTTTAGGATTGGGATTAGGAATGTATTGGGATAATGATAATAATGTCCAGGCATATTTATGGAATGATGGAGTTAATTATCAAACCCGAATTATAACTTTTACTGCAGGAGTGGCAAGTGCAACTGTTTCTGCAAATTTAAATGCAAACCAGTGGTATTGGATAAAATTAAAAGCAAATGCAGCTGGAGGAAATTTTGAGGGTTATTATTCTTTAGATGGTGTTAATTGGATTTTAATTGCAAATAAACCAAGAAGTGCAGCAACTATGGTTGGTGCTCCAACTGTGATAATGGTAGGCAAAGGACTTTCATGGGCTACAGGAGGATATGCAGGTGCAGATTTTAATAATGACTATGGAGCTATAGGTGCACGTTCTATTTCGTATATGGATGGCTTCACAAAGTTTTCAAACTCAGTTCCAAGCGTGAATGTAACTCTGGGGGTAACAGTAGATGACACAACTAACTTTGGTGCAACTGGAACGATTAAAGTTTACGACGAACAGATAGTTTATAGCTCAAAAGCAGCAACGCAGTTTAGATGTGATGCGTGTTCAATAGGCACTAAAGCAGGAACGATTAAAGGGCGTGGAAACTCTGACGGCTCTGTGGTGCGTGGAATTTTAGACAATGCAAGGATAATTGATAATACTTATGCTGTTAAAACACAAGCAACTGCACAGGCAAATTCTTCAATAAGTCGTTATGGCCCAGTTGGAAAGACGTTTACTAACTTAGAGCTTGACGATCCAGTAGCGTGTTATACTTATTCGGATTTAATTGTAGATGCTTATGACTTCGTAAGCGATGCAGGAGCGAGAGATCCAGTTTACACTTATAAAGCTAAGACTAATATTCTCTTAATGGACGCAGACGTGCATGAAACTGTTGCTATGACAAGCACAAGATTTGGACTTGCTGCAGCTTCTAAAGAAATCACTAAAATAACTTACAAAGTAAATAAGAAAGGAATTTACTGTGAATTAGACTTGGCTGACATAGTTCCAACTTTTACAAGTATGGTAGGTTCTGCTGAAACTCAAGGGCAAGCACAGGATAATTCCATGCCTTTTGCACTTGGAGACATGATTAATTATTCAGATCATTCTGATTGTGATGCAGATCAAGGATTAGATTTAGAATTTTATATTCCAGAAGGAACTAAACAAATAAAAAATGCTTTCTTATTTTATACACTTTCAAGATACCAAGCATTTAGCACTACGGATACAACTGCTTGGAATGGAGGATTTACTGCAACTTTTGCAGGAATAGTAAATCCAGCTATTTGGTATCCAGTAGCACCAGCAGGTGCAGGAACATTAGCTTGGGGAGCAACAGATACAACAAGTGCAGTTTTCTCTGGAACTTATTATATTACAAATAACACAATTACACCTAATAAATATCAAGTAGATTGGAGAGTTATTGATCTTACAACAAGTCAAGTATTATGCCAGTGTTATACTGTTTGTAATCACGTTGCTGCTTTAGCAAATGCAGATGTATCTTCATTTTGGATGAAGACTTATGATAATTTAAATGGAAGAACGATTGCAATGCAAGTCAGAGATAATGGAGCAGGTGTTGGAGGAAATAATATAACTATTTTCTGGCTTTCAAATATTTTTTCAGAAAACGAAACTACAAGTTTTGATATTATTTATCCAACCACTTGGGGAGTAACTGATGTCAAAATAATAATTGATGGGATTGACAAAACTTCTGACATAGAAGCAGATTTAGGACATACGTTAGAAGTTGATCAAGATCAAGGAGAAACTAAAATTGATTTAACAAAATATATTGATTCTCTCGGTTATCACAAAGTTACAATTCAGCCAGATAATGTTTGCAGAATAAAAGGAGATATTACTGCAATTTTAAGATATAGTTACTGAGGTATATTATGGAAAATGTAGAATTAAAATATGAAAAATTGTCAAATGGAAAATACAGAAAAGTATATACTTGCGATCTAAGCAAGAACGAACTCAATGAAGAAATATCAAGTATAAATCTTGAATCTGCAAATATTGACAAATCTATTGAGTTCATAAACAATAGAAAGCAAGCATTAAAAAAACAAAAAGAAGATATAGACAAGGTCTTTAATGAATCCGTTTAGCGTGGTAAGCATGGAAACGAAAGAAGTCCTTAGGGAATACTATCAAAAAATGTTGGAACGCTGGAGTAATTATCCTTTAGAAGAAAGGCAGGCACTTATGGATCATTACAAAAAGCAAATCAAAATAGGCGAAGAAGAAATACCAAAAATGATAATTGAATACAAAGAGAGGTTGCGATTATTAGAGATGACTTTATGAGTTGGTTTGATTTCATTACAAAACTTTTCTGTCCAGACTACTTGGAGCTTCAAAACAAGTTCAAGAATGTTAATTCCCAGCTTGCAACTCAAATGTTAGAGAACTTTAATTTGCGTGGAAAAATGGAAACTGAAATACCTGAATGGTTTAAAACTGAATACTCAAAATATCCTACTGCTGACATTACTTACAAAGGCAGAGAAATTAAAGGAGTTAAACCTGATTTTGATGTCAGAACTTTTATTGAGCCAAGAAACTGCGTCTTTCAAAAGGTTCTGAAAGATAACAACTTATATTTAGATAAGTACCAAGGCGAAACAATGCGAGAGAGATACGACAATCTCTTTTTAGACATCTGTAAGTTCTTAGCTCCAAAACTGACTTATGAAACAGATCAGAACCAATTTGGCTTTAATGAGTGCTGGATGCAGCCGACTGAAACTTGGGCTTTAAAGAAAGACGATTGCTTTGCAGGTGATACAAAAATAATTTGCCTTGAGAATAATAGATATTCAATTAAGAAAATAAAAGACTTACAAAACTTTAAAGATATACAGGCACTTTCTTATAACTTTAAAGAAAACAGATTAGAGTTTAAACCCATTTTAAATTGGTGGAACAAAGGAAAGAAAGAAGTAGTGAAAGTCAAGGTTAGAAACGGAACTTCATTTATTTGCACTCCTGAACATAAATTTTTCAAATGGAAAGTAACTAAAGATAAGGGAGTAATAGAACAGAAACTTTGTGACTTTGATTTAACTAAATGGTATGAAAGACAGATTTTATGTATCAAAAAACTTCCTGAATTAGATATTCCATTTGCAGATCCACGAAAACTTTGGATTTATGGACAATATTTAGCAGAAGGTTGGAAAGTTGGGAATAGAGTTTATGTCAGTGGGGATAATCCTGAAATTCAAAATAGATTATACAAATATCTTGATGAA
>Ga0180732_1000824_pt1 | contig 22506 bp, 41 predicted proteins | sample KR11_01MetaG_FD_148674 | JGI IMG/M metagenome (GOLD analysis project Ga0180732, IMG submission 148674) | Groundwater microbial communities from the Olkiluoto Island deep subsurface site, Finland - KR11_0.1 MetaG | ecosystem: Environmental > Aquatic > Deep subsurface > Groundwater | place... | reverse complement strand
CAGGAGAGACTTACTTCTTCACCGCCAAATACGGCGACCCCTCAAGATATATTTTTGCCATTCGAGCTTATCGGGGAACAATTAGTAATAAATTTCAATTATCACAAGGAGGTGTAGTTCTAAAAGAATATGAAAAAAACCCTGATGATATTATTGGCGATTTACAAACAAAGGTTGGTTCGCTTGAAGAGACATTGGTTAAGAAGAACGCTGAGGTTGAGGATGCTATTGCCCAACTCAAACCTTTACGAGAAGCGTTGGGACAACAAGAAAAAGACAACACGGATATTTCTAACCAACTTCTTAAAGCAAGAGAAGAGAGAGATAAGGTTGCCAGAGAACTCGTGTTGGCTAAAGAGGACGTGGAGACGCTTAAAGGAGAGGTAGAGGTGCTTGAGGCGAAGAACAAAGCCCTTGTAAGCGATTTAAAAGCCACACAGGCACAAATTTTACAAGGGATTAGTGTTTGGGAGCATCTCCAATGGGCGATTAAGAAGTTTTTGAATAAGAAATGAGCAAAAAGAAAAAGAAAATACCAAGAAAACAAAGATTTATGTCTCAACTGGCTAAATCTCTGGCGGCAGTTAGGCGGGCAAGGGGCTGGTAAATAAGTGAGAGCCAAGCGAAGAAAATTATTTAAAAGTCGATTAAGACGATTAAGAAGGGAAAAATGACAACTTTTTTTGATAATTTACGAGGTATTATTCCTTCTATTTATCGGGAAAATAAAAGTGCTAAGGTTCAATCGGGACAGATAATTTACCGCAAGTCTTTATTGAAAATTGATGGGCGTTGGTTAAGGTGGATGCCATTAAGAATAAAGAAATTACTTGCGAAGTTTCATTCTAAAGGTTGGACTTATTATTTGAATAAGGCTTTTCAAGAAGGAGGCGAGAAATGACTTATCTTGCCAACGAGTTTCCTATTAAAAAAAAGAAAGGCAAAATAAAACGAGGAAAGTTAAAGAAACTGGCGAGTAAAATTCTAGAAGAAAAGGAGAAAGGCTCCAGTTTTCTTACTTGATTTGTATTACTACGGAAGAAATGGAAAGAAGAATTAAGAAAAGAATTAAGAAAGTGGCTAGAGGGGGAGGTGAGAAAGAATGAAATTTGAAAAATTAGAAATACCAAGTGGGGCGGTATATGAGTGGGCTTGGGATGACCATTGTATTGTTTTGAAAAGTGGTGAAAGGAAGATTTGGATAGAGCCATTGCTTTTACCAGAATTGATAAAAATTGCTTGGGTAAGTAGAGTTCACGAGTTAGATGAAATAATAAAAATGAAAGAAGGGGGTGAGAAAAGTGAAAAGAATAAGTAAATTTTGGCATTCATTACCAGAATATATCCAAGTTGGTTGCTGGATTGGTTTTTCCGCAGGAGTTACTGCTATCGGTTCTTATCTCTTAGAGCGTCCTGAATTGTTTGCTTATTATGGTGTGATTAACTTTGTTTTATTTACACTCAAAGAGTTAGACAAAAAGTATCGGCGGGGAAAATGATTGAACTTGAAAAACTCATTTTAGGCTTTATTGTCGGAGCTAGTCTCTGGTTAATCTTTTATTGGTTATTTTTACAGGAATAAATATGGAAAGTAGGGCTGAATTAGAACAAAGACAATTTCAACTTGAGCGTCTTCAACAAGAAGGGAAGCCTGTTTGTCAAGTTCTTTATGAGGCAAAGGAAGAAACTAAACAGGCGATTGAGGATGAAGTTGATGCTACTGATAGGGAATTTTTAATCTATGAGAATGAGTATCAAACCGCCAGAATAGTTTTAGATGCGATTACGGCTATTTGTCTATCGGATTGGCTAGACCAGTTGCGAGAATTGGGAGTGAACGACTCGCTTACTTGGAAGTTTGTTCAGCAAGAGAGGCAGGCAAAGAAAAATGATAAACCTTAAAGAAATAGAACGAGAGATTGAGAAAAAAGAATTGGGGACAAAATACGACCCTCTTATTAAACAAGAGCTAGAACTTTTTGGTTTGGAAAAAGAATGGATAATTACCTCAGAATACGAAGGAGAGAAAAAAGAGTTGATGGAAAGAGAAGAATGGGTTGCCTGTCATGAGATGGGGGCGGGGGATAATGTAACGTTTTACTTTCACAAAGAGATGATGAAAGACCCTGAAGTTTCCCCCTTAGCAGCAGTTGACCACGAGCTTGCCCACCTTATTATCAATCCCTTTCCCTTTGGTGGGCGGTGGCGAATGGGAGAAGGATTAGAAGAAACTAAAGTCGGTCATATTGTTCGAGCCTGCTATATGCTTCGAGAACATCCAGAAGAAGTCAGAGTAAAAAACCCAGAAGATTTAAAGGAGATAATCGAGAAAGCCAAAGAGTTAACATGGCTAACTGAGAACGATTGGCGGGTTGAGGTTGAAGAAAAAGAAGAAATTATCCGTGATGGAGAACGCCTACCTGCCTTTGCTTACTCAACCTATTATAAGAATTCCAGCCATCTAGCCTTATTAGGAGCGAGAGAAATTGTTTTAGAGATTGACAAAGATTATCTTCAGGGAGAGGGTTATTATCTTCCTGATGTTGTCTTAAAAGAAATGTGGCGAGTAGTTCTCAATCCTTACCAGCATCCTGATGATATTTACTCTGAAAGACCGTTAAAACATATTATGAAAGCTATGGTTTCTCTTGGCTGGGGAGACAACCCAAAGAGAGGAGTAGCATGGGGATAGAGAAAGAACGAGAACTAATTAGGCGACCAGAAAGATTACCAACGATTGAGGAAATTTTGCGTCCCCAAGAAATGGTAACCATTTCTGGGGAAATTACCAGCGAAGAGGCACTAAAGATTAGCCAAATCCTTCTCAGTTGGTCATCTCTTCAGCCTTCCGATAAAGAAATTACTCTCTTCCTTAATTCTCAGGGAGGCAGTTCGTTTGGTGCTCACCTTATTATTGATACCATACATTTAATAGAAAACCCTGTGGCGACGATGACAATGGAACTAGCTGCTTCTGGGGCTTGTCTAATTGCCGCCGCAGGCACAAAGGGTCGAAGGTTTGCTACTCCAGATGCCCTGTTCGGGCTTCACTTACCCTTCACCGGAGACGAAGGATTGACCGGCACCGTCGCCGCTATTAAAGAGGAGGTTAAAGTCGCAGAGTTTCTCCAAGATAAAATGCTAACCGATTTATCTTTATTTACAGGACAACCTAAAGAGAAAATTTTACACGACATTACCTTTGAAAAGGTCTTCACTGCCCAAGAGGCGAAGGAATATGGTCTGATTGACCATATTATTCCTTGGAGAAAAGACAAAAAAACAGGTAAAGTTTTAATCCCTTCATTGCCAGAAAAACTTTTAGAAAAAACGATACCAGAGAAAGTTTTAGAAAAGATTGACCCAGAGCTTTTCGCGGGAGGTAAATTTAATGAGGAGGTAGTGGAGAAAAGAATGGCAAAGCTAAGAGAGTTGCGAGACTCGCCTGATACACCCGAAGAAACAAGAAAAATGTTAGCTGAGGAAATAGAAACGCTGGAGAAGTTTCACCAAAACAGAAAGGAACAAGATGAAAATAATAAATGATACGCCAAAAGGTTATCGTAGGGAAAAACTGGTTTTGAATTACTTGGCTATTATTTTACAACTAATCGCCATTGCTTTAATTTTACTGACAAGGAGATAAGATGGGAGAAGAAGGTCAATCAATTATCATAGACAGCAGGGGAACTGAAAGGGAAGTTCTTCCGAAGCGGTATATTCCTGAAACTCCCGAAGACCAGACAATAGTTTTCCCTGATAAAAGGAAATATGAAGTTAACTGGAGAAGAAATGTAGAAAAACTGGCGGAAGTTGGAAAACTTGTTGAGGCTTCAGAAATAGTCCAAGAGGAGGGCACTTATAGAGTGCCTTTTTCAAATCCAGAAATTCCTTATGCGATGGGGTTGGTGTTCTCTGATGCCCATATAGGTTCTTATTCTTCAGACTACAAACTTATTGTTGATTTGATGGATACGGTTTTATCCACACCTAATTCTTTTTTGGTAGATGTCGGGGACACTTTTGACGCTGGTTTGTGGAAGGGACTTCAGTTTGAACAAACAATGCCTCCATATATGCAGGCTTTTACGGTTGAGGATATGATGCGAGAACTGGGGGATAAGTATGGAGCTTGTGTTATCGGCAACCACCCAGAGTTTATTTTTACCGCTTCAGGAAACAAACCAGAAATGATGTTTGCTAGACAGATGAAGGGACCAGTTTTTGCGGGAATGGGACTTTTACACCTAGAGGTTGGTAAACAGAAATACGATTGGGCTTTGGCTCACAACTATTGGGGTAAATCAAAAATTAACATTCATAATGTTTGTGTTCGATTAAGAGAAAATGAATATCCAAGAGCCGATATTTTTACGGTTGGGCATGAACATATCTGGGGTTATATGAAGGAGATGATTGAGGGAAGGGAAGTTTTGTATGTCCGACCAGGAACTGCCAAGATAAGGGATAGATATGCCAGAATACACGGAATAGCCAAAAGAGGGCAGGCTTGCGGGATAGCGGTTATCTTTGGGGCGGAGAAAAGAGAATTTAACGCTTATAGTTTGGATGATGCTGTTTCAATAATAAAATTAAGAGAGGAATTAGCCAAACTAAAATGAGAGAAAAAGAACCAACATGGCTGAAGACCAATCGCTTGGTTCGGGGGATTGAAAGACAAGAAAAAGAGGGTTGGTGCTTCCTTGCCGTTGCCCAAGCGGTTCTAAGGCATTATGGAGATGAAGAAAGAACCCAAGAAGAATTAAAAGAAGTTTTTGAGACGACTGAGGAAGACGGAACTGATATTTATCAGGCTATCGGTGGATTTCAGGACTTGGGTTATTCGGTTATCTACAAAACGAGGGCAAGCATACTAGACCTTGAGAAATGTCTTCATTGTAATCTGCCTGTTATTGTTGCTTGGTGGCACGACTTGGAGGGCAAGCCTGAAGGGCATTACTCTTTGGTGGAAAACATAAGAAAGTTGGGCTGGAATACAACAATTGATTTGCTTGACCCTGAAATTGGTAAGACAAGAAGTTTTAGCTGGGAAGACTTTAGAAAAAGATGGTGGGCAATTGAAGGGGAAAAAATAACGGAACAACCAATGATTATAGTTTGTCCGAAAGAGAAATAGCTTCATTATTATAGGATTTCTATACCTCTTGTTTTCACACTTGACTATAGGTTTATAATATAACTAATGCTCGCTGTCCATACTGCCTAGAACGGGGGTAGGGGATAGATGCTTTTAGCTTGATAGCCCCGCCCTTTCTTCAAAATTCGTGCCTAATTATAGACTTGACAAGGTGTGTAGGTAATGATACACTCCCATTGATGAATAAAAAATTGACAAGAAAACAATTTCTCTTCGAGATAGAACTTGCCGAGAACCTTCGCCGAATGGCTTATGTTAACAATTGCACCCAAACAGATATAGTTAAAAATGCCTTGAATTTCTACTTTAAAACCCCAGAACAACGCCATGTCGAGGAAGGAAAAGCAATATGACATCACTTAATCTCTTTCTCTTCACAATTCTATTATTTCTAGTCGTTAGTTTAGGTCTTCGTTATTTCTCTCTTCTTTCAAAAAGAGAATATTACCGAAATTATATGCGGAAGTATAGAGAAAGAAAATCAAAAGAAAGTTATAGGTTGTTTAGGAAATGGCAGGCACACGCAATCAAGGTTAAAAACCTTCTTGGGGAAGATTATTTAATTTTGAGATAAATGGTTAGCAAAAAAGAAATCAAAAGAAGGATAGAAGAAGCAAAAAAACTAGGGATGACAATTCCTGAATATATGAAATATTTTAGGAAAGTTTATCAAAAAAAGAAACAGAATTCCTTTTCCTATCCAGATATGAAAGACCTAATTTGTCCTAGATGTGGGTTATTTAATTGTGTTTGTGAGACTTCTTATGATCATGCCAATCAAGATTATATGAATGATTTGAGAATAAAACACGAGAAAGAAATAGATATTGATCCAGATGATGAACTTACGGGTGAAATTATAAGTGGTGGTTGAAAGGAGAAAAATGACTGACCAAGACGAAATGAAAGAAATCGCAAATTCAATAGATAACAAGGATTATCCTGACAATTCAGTTACTTTTAGGGTTTATTACAAAGGTTGTTCTATTTTGGCAACTTCAAGGGATGTTAATAAACCATTAGCTCCGTTAGTCCAAAAGGCAATGAATGGCATAGATTGGGCATTGGAGAATGGTTGTAAGTCCTCTTGGAATGAAGATACAAACGGAAGGATAAAAGAAGCCCCTACTCCTGAAAAAGAAGTTAAAAAGGCAACCCCGAAACAACTTAACTATCTTGCTAATCTTTTAGGGACAATACCAACTGACTCAAATTTTATTGCTACCTATGCCAATCAATCAGCCTTTGCCATTTCCAAGATTATTGATACCAAGTTAAAGGAAAAATAAAATGGTCGCAATTAGTCCTAAACCAGAACTTTGTGAGGATTGTCAAATTGAATTACATCCAAAAGTAGCTAAATATTCTTGGGATGCTTTTGGAAGACCGCTTTGTATAAGTTGTCAAAAGAAAGAAAGAATAAAGAAATATCCCAAGAAAATGGCTGAGTTCATTAACAAGAAAGTAAATTAAATATGGGGGCAATTAGCCTGTCCATAATTGCCCCTTCCGGAGAGGGGGTGGCGAAAGGGCAGATAGAAACTCTGGGATTACCTCCCTTCGAGTGATGTTTCTATGAAAGCGACCCCTTCTCTGGAAGGAGAAAATAAAGACAAGAATATGGCTAACTGGAAAATTATAGGTTGTCCCATCCATAAATTAGATTTTAAAGAAATTTGTTTGAGATGCCAAGAAGAAATCAATGAAGAAATGGCGGAACATATTTCCCATAATCGGATAACAACTACTGAGGTAGAAAGCATGTCTTTTGGAGAAAAAAGAAAATATATATTAAAGGAATTTATTTTTGGTATAGATGATTTAAATTCAATATAAAATAACTGCCTATGAACCTGCCAAAACAATGCGTAATTAAAATCTGGATACCGAAACAAGGCTTTGTTCGACAAGGAAAGCTTTGTTTGATTGAGGGCAAACCTTGTTTTATTGCGAATATGACTGCTCGAAAATGGTGGAAAAACTTTAGTGGTTATGCGATTTCAAAAAGAATACTCGATAAACTTCCAAGAGGAACGAAGATAATCTTCAAGAGAGTTGATCTAAATACCCATTACGAAACAAACAAGACTAGATTTTACAAAAAGGGAATTTTAGTTTCCTATGGCTCACATAGCCAAATCGTTTTACCCATAAAGAATTGGAAAACTCATCAGGGAAAATTAGCAGACGAACCGACTGATTTGCCCGTCTTAACGCTTGAAAGGGCTTTTAAGAGGCAACCAGAGGGCGAGAAGCATATAGTTGAAGACTTTACTATCCCCAATGATGTTCGTTTGAGATTAAAAGAAGTTTGGGAGGAAAAATATGCCTGAAGACATTATCAGGGTTAAAGATAAAAGAAAAGGTGTTTTTGTAGTGGACAATCTTGTTCTTAATGGTTATGGCAAGGCATTGGGAACAACTGGAATCGCTTTGTATGTGGTGCTTTGCCGGTATGCCAATCGAGAGACTCAACAATCTTATCCTTCTTTGACTTTAATTCGAAATGAAACAGGAATGGATAGAAGGACAATTATTAAAACTGCTGATAGGTTAGAAAAATTACGGCTTATTAAAAGAAAAAAAGTTCCTGGTAAATATACGATTTACACGCTTTTAGAACCAAACAAAATAACTAGTAGCAAAAATGCCACTACCTTAACTAGTAGCAAAATTACACAGGGTAGTAGCAAAATTCCCTATACCAGTAGCAAATCTCGAACAGAACGAATGAAGAAAACGAATGAAGAAAACGGGATAAAAGGATTAGAAAGTTTAAAAGAAACAATGAAAAATCTTGGTCTTAATTGAAGGAATATGGTAACAATAGAAAAACTAAGAATTGAAAGTGAGCTAGCCCAGCTAAGGAAACGCTGGAAAGAGGCAAGGGATAAAGGAGATTTATTTATTAAGATTGCCGAGTGCGAGAATAGAACGCTTGACCCGACCAAACAAGGTCCGACAAATGATTGGGGAATTTTTCAAATCCATTATCCAAGCCATAAAGTGCCGATTAAGTTTCTTAAAAATTGGAAGGTAAATATTTTGATAGCCAAACAATTATTCGATGAAAGCGGAACAAATCCGTGGATTGCGAGTTTTAATTGTTGGAGGAAATAAAATGATGAGTAATAAAAAGTTGGGCTTTACAAAACAACAAATTAGTAACATGAGAGAAATAAAATTTAGAGCTTGGAATTGGAAAGAAAAGGAAATGGGATGGGTTGCTATTCTTGATATTGGTGGTGGTTGGGTAACCGTTGGAGTTGACCCAGATTTACAAGAGAATAGTGTAGGGTGCGACCAACAGGCTGTGGATTGGGATATTCAATATGTTAAATTAATGCAGTTCACAGGCTTAAAAGATAAACGAGGAAAAGAGATATTTGAGGGAGACATAACTGAGAGTAACAATGGTCGGCGGTGGAAGATAGTTTGGGAAGATAAAGGAGCTACTTTTGTAATGGTTTCTCTAGAACTTAAAAACTGGGTGCTTGAATTTGAAAAGTATGAGGCTGATAATTGCGAAGTTATTGGAAACATTTACGAAACCAAAAAATGATTTCTCGTATCCTAAAACTTATCTTTCTTCCACCCTTAATTATGGGGTATATTTATTTCGCAATTATTCTTGCTTTAGCTTGGTGGATGAAGGGAGGTGAAGAATGAAACTAGAAGATATTGAAAAATTAAAATGGGGCGATATTTTAGAACCAATAAGAGAGGAATTTTTATCTGCACCACGACCAAGAAAATATATCCCCTTGAGGGCAATTTTTATATGTATGGATAAAGTTAGTCCTGAACATATTAGTATTATTCCAGAAGGAAGCATTGGTATTCATTTAGACCATATAAGGTTTTGGCAAAGAAGGGAAAATGAAACAACCAAAAAATAAACCAAACTTACGCTTGGCAATTTTAGGTTTTATCTTTTTATCAGTTCTCGTTCTAGGTGGTAAATATGCCCAAAGAAATAATAATAATTTCGCTGATTCTCGCTTCCTTGATGGGGTGGCTTTTGCTTTCACTTTGGGGAAGAACGCCCAGCCAACCCCAACCCCAGAACCTGCCCAGAACCTTAGCGAGAGGGAGGAGATTGAGAATTTCGGGCAGGCTTTGTTTGGAGACTCTTGGATTACCTTCAAACGCATTATCTGGTGCGAGTCAAAATGGAATACTCAAGCGGTTAGCAAGACTGGAGATGTCGGTCTTACACAGATTTCTTGGGTTCATTCGGTTTCACCACGCTGGCTCAAAAAATGGCGAGTCAACCTCGTGGTGGCATACGAATTGTTTAAAGAGCAAGGATTAAGTCCTTGGAAATATAGTTCCGCCTGCTGGGGGGGAGGTGAATAAAATGAAACGAGAAAAAGAAGAAGAAAAAATTACACTCGGAGATTGGTTAAAGTTTTCTGCTTTATTATTTGTTATTTCTTTGATTATAAATTTAACTATTGGCTTGGGTATTTTCACCTATAAATACCTTAACCAAACAATTGCATTAAGAAAAATTGAATGGAGTGAAAAAGCTACTGAGGTATCAAGTAGGTGGTGTGGTCATAAGGGATGGGTAAATGTAGGTAATTATACTTGGGGTTGTGATGAGGGAAAATAAAATGAACCATAAAGACAAACTGAAACTCGCCAGAAAGTTAAGAACGCCAGCCGAATTAAAAGCAAGAGTTTCCATATTTCAAACAAAAGCGTGGGAAGAAAGAAAAATAGCAAGAACAAAAAGGAAAAATGACCAACCAACCTAAACTAAAAGAGAAGAAGATAGAAGCTCAATTCTTTGATGAATTAGCCGACTGGGTGGATAAAATGTTTCCCAAGGGCGAGTGTAGCGAGAGAGGACAAGCATTGGTATTAAATGCTCAAGCCAACATTATCTTCAGGAAATTATACCAAGAAGCGGTAGAGTCTTTTGCTAAGGAGATAAGGATACCAGAATGGCACAAACTCTCAAAAGAAAGCCAAGAGAAAGTAAAAGTGATGACTGGTTATGGGACTTATGAAGAAGTAAAAAGAGCACTAAACCAAAAAATTACCCAAGCCCTAGAAAGGAGGGGGAGATGAAAGATTTAGGTAAAATTCTTAAAGTAACGATTGAATATGAAAAGGGTATTTTGTCTTTGGAGGGTAAAGATGCTAAGAAATGGAAAGAGGTGGCTGACTCACAGGCTTTAATGAGTAATATTCATGGGGGAGAAACGCCTGAATTTAAATGGAAGGTAAAGGAAAAATGAAAAAGGAAGTAAAAATAATAGTTGAAAAATATTATTGCGATATATGTGGAAAGGAAACACTTGCCACAGACCGAAAGTGGCATTTTTGTGATAATCCCGACCATGTGCGAATTGCTAATCTTGTTCAGGAGATAGAAAGAATTGAATGTCTGGTTGATTTAATTCCTGAGATTATTAAGAAAGCAAAAGGGAAGAAAATTGAGGTTGAGATAAAGGAAAAATGAAAGCTCAAACGATTTGTTCTGTTTGTAATCACCCAATAAAACTAAATGAAAGTTGTGGGAGTGAGGATAAAGGGAAAAGCTGGCATCATTTGAAGTGTAGAGGAAAGAAGAAATGACAGAAAAAGAAATCGCTAAAATTATTATTAATGCTTTTGAAAAAGGAAAAAAGTTATTAATCTGTGGCAATGGTGGTTCGGCGGCTCAAGCTCAACATTTAGCCAGTGAATTAGTAGGACACTTCAAAAGAGACAGAAAAGGATTACCAGCAATTGCTTTAACTACGGATACTTCAATCATTACTTCAGTTGGAAATGATATTTCTTTTGATTTTATCTTTTCCAGACAGATAGAGGCTTTAGGAAAGAAAGGAGATATTTTACTTACTATTTCTACAAGCGGAAAATCTAGCAATGTTAAGATGGCACAACTTCAAGCAGAAGAAATGGGAATAAAAGTAATTGAATTACCCTATGAAATTAAAACTGAAAGAAGTCATAAGACGCCAGTCATTCAAGAAAAGCAATTAAAAACGATACATCAGATTTGCGAAATAATAGATAAAGCATTTGCCTATCAATTCAAATGAAGATTATATCCCAAGCACCAACTAGAATTTCTATGTTCGGGGGGGGAACCGATGTAAGTCCATTTTGTGAAGAACATGGTGGATTAGTAATAAACATGGCGATTAATCTCAGAAATAGAATAATTATCAATCTTGATGCTTTTGAGGAGGTAACTGTTAATCCCTTATTTAAAGGAATTCTTGATAATTACAAAAAGACCGATTCATTGGGGTTTGGGTTGGAAATATCCTCAAGAGAAAAAGGGGCAGGATTAGGAAGTTCTGGCAGTTTTGCGGTAGCGACAATTGGTGCTATTAGGAAGTATCTGGGAATGCCTATAGAACGCCACCAAATCGCCCAGGAAGCCTTTGAACTAGAAGTTAAGCAGTTGGGATGGCATGGTGGTTGCCAAGACCAGTTTGCCGCCGCTTATGGTGGATTCAATTTAATGGAAATAAACAATCAAGTTAGAGTAAGACCATTTTCCAAACGATTGGCTGAAGACCTCCTGCCCTGGTTAGTTTTGTTTGATACTGGCATTAGAAGAAAGTCTTATTTAATCCAAAATGGATTTAGAAAACCAACCAACGAACAACTGAAAGCCCTGATGTCTTTGAAGGAAATTGTTTATCAAGCAAAAGATGCTTTATTTAAAAGAGATTTTTTTCGATTAGGAAAATTACTTGATAGAACTTGGGAAGAAAAAAAGAAATCTAACATTGGCGTTTCCAATCCGAAAATTGATGCTATTTTCAAAGGGGCAAAAAGACTGGGAGCATTGAGTGGAAAAATATGCGGAGCTGGGGGCGGGGGTTATTGTTGGTTTCTTTGTCCGCCAAAAAACAAGGAAAAATTAATTAAAGAAATGGAATTAAGAAATGTTGATTTTGGAATTGATTGGCAAGGGTTGGAGGTAAGGAAAGAATGAAAGCACTTATTCTTTGTGCCGGACTTGGCACACGACTAGGAAAACTAACTAAAGATATACCTAAGCCAATGATAAAAGTGGCAGGAAAACCTGTTCTTGAGCACTTGGTTGACCATCTTAATAAATATGGAATTACAGAGATTATAGTCAACTTACATTATAAACCAGAAGTAATTATGAATTATTTTGGCACAAGATTACTTTACTTTTATGAACCAAAATTGTTGGGGGAATTGGGGACAATGTGGGCTTTAAGGGATTGGCTAAATGATGATTATTGGATTCTCCAAAATGGGGACACACTAAACGAAGTAGATATTGGGATGATGAAAGAAAAATCCCAAGGGTTAAATTGTATAACGGAAGCAAGAGATTGGAATAGGAAAGAAGTTTATATGGGAACAAGAGTTTATCCACTAAATTTTTTTGGAGGCATTTTCCCAATTTATTATGAATATTGGGATAATTGTTATTGGCAGGACATCGGCACGCCGGAAGGATTAAAAAAAGCGAGAGAATATTATGAAAAAAAATCTCATCGTCTGTCCTAATTGTTTAAGTAAAGGGATAACTCAAGTTTTAGGAGAGATAGACCAATTTGGACATTTTTTAGTGATGAGATTTCATAAAGGGATGACAAGAATAATCGGAGGAAATTTTGCGGTTGCTTGCGGAAAATGCGGAGAATTAGTTTATATCAAGAAAGGAGGCAAAAATGAAGGAGCGAGTTTTAATCACTGGTTCGTCAGGGTTTCTCGGTTCTCGACTGAGAGAGAGGTTGGAACAGGGAGAATATCAGATAAAAAGGCTTAAACATCCAGAATTGGAAAATCCAGAAAAGATTGTCATTGCCTTTAATCCCGATATTATCTTTCATCTGGCTGCTTATGGAAACTATTATTTTCAAACAGGAGTGAGAGAAATTTACCGAGCTAACATAATGAAACTTTTATATCTTTTAGAAGCTAGTGATGAAATTCCCTATAGAGCTTTTATCAATGCTGGAACTTCAAGTGAGTATGGGGAAAAAGATAGACCAATGAAGGAAGAGGATTTATTAGAACCAGATACTTTCTATGCTGCCTCAAAGGCTGGAGGAACACTTTTGGCTAGAGCATGGGCAATTCAAAAAAGCAAGCCGATTATAACTATCCGACCATTTTCAATTACGGGCAGGGGAGAACAAGGGCATCATTTAATCCCAACTCTAATTAGAAGTTGTCTTTATGAAGAATGGATGAGTTTTGTTCCTAATCCAGTTCACGATTTTATTGATGTTGATGATGTCATTGATGGAATGCTTCTTTTAGTTGAAAATGCCAGACACTTTCCAGGAAAAGTCTTTAATATTGGTAGTGGCAAACAATATACAAATGAGGAAGTAAGACAAATTGTAGAAAGAATAACAGGCAAGAAAGCCAAAACCGAGGCAATAGAGAAAATGAGAAGCTATGATACAAGGAAATGGGTAGCCGATACTTGCGACTTGAAAATTTGGGGAAAACCAACTTTACGAAGTTTAGGATGGAAACCAAAGAAAACATTGGAACAATCCATTAGGGAAATGGTGGAGGATTATGAGCAAAGAATTACAAAAAAGGATACTTGAAATATCCTATGAGAGAAAGTTGTCTCATATCGGTTCTTCTCTCTCGGCACTGGATATTATTGATGCTATTTATGAAGTCAAAAAGCCAGAGGAGAAGTTTGTTTTAAGTGCTGGGCATTCAGGAATTGCTTTATATGTGGTTCTGGAAAAACTAGGAATTCTAAAGGATATTGATAAGCTAAATGTCCATCCCGATAGAGGAGAGGGCATTGATTGTTCAACTGGTTCATTGGGACAAGGTTTACCCATTGCTGTCGGGATGGCATTGGCAGATAGAGGAAAAAATGTCTATTGTATGATTTCTGATGGAGAGTGTGCTGAAGGAAGTATCTGGGAAGCATTAAGAATTGGCCATGAGAATACTTTAACAAACTTAAAATTGGTAGTTAATGCCAATGGTTGGAGTGCTTATGATAAAGTGGATTTAATTCCTTTGGTGGATAGATTTAGGGCTTTTGGTTGGGGAGTTTTACCTATTGATGGGCATAGTAAAAAGGCATTGGCTGAAGCATTAAAGACTGAAATTCCGAATACGCCCTTTATTATCTTTGCCAAGACGATAGTAGAGCATTTTGATTTCCTAAAAGGATTGGATGCTCATTACCATATAGTAACAAAGGAGGAATATGAAAAAATTTAATTGGCAAACAATTAAAAAATACTCTAATTATATTGGCGACTCTTACACACACATGAAACAATTTATTGATGAAAAGGCGGTTAAAAGTATGATTGGTGCTTTTTTTACAATAAATAAATTAATTGAAGAGGCAAATAAAAGATATGAAAGAACGATCAAAGATTGATTATTTGGTGATAGCCAATATTGAAAACTATAAAAAGTTTTGTAAAAAATACAAAGACTGTATGGTTTCCAGGGCAAGGAAATTCAAAATACATTCAGGGGAATGGCTTGGAATAGAATTTAAGATTGAAAAGAAAACAATCATTTTATTGTTAGATTATGAATTAAAATGAAAGAGCGGTTGCCGACAAGTGAAAGATATGACAATGTGCGGGGTTGGTTTGCTCATGAAGTTTATAATCAAATGGCAGAAAATCTGGATATTTGGTTAGTGGTAGTAGATTTGGGTTATGGGATGTGGGACAAAACAAAAAGGGATTTTCCCAACCGATTTATTAACACAGGGGCGGCGGAGCAATCTGCTCTAGGGATTGGAGTGGGATTAGCACTTGAGGGAAAAATTCCCTTTGTCTATTCCATCACACCATTCTTAATCTACCGCCCCTGTGAGACAATTAGAAATTACCTCCATTATGAGGGAATTCCAGTTAAGTTGATCGCCAGTGGAAGAGACAGGGATTACCTTCATGATGGTTTTAGCCATTGGGCAGAAGAAGACAGAGAAATAATGAAGATTTTTAGCAATATTGAGGCAAGATGGCCAGAGACCAAAGAGGAAATTCCTGATTTAGTAGAATGGATGATTAAAAATAATAAACCGACCTACATTAATTTAAGAAGATGAAGAAAAAACTTTCCGAGCTACGACTCTGGGAAAACAATCCCAGAGGAATAAAAAAAGAAGACTTTGAGAGGCTTAAAAAACAAATCAAAGAGCTTGGTTTGTATAAGTCGTTTGTTATCACGCCCGATGGAGAGATACTGGGCGGGAATATGCGGTTTAGAGCCTGTCAGGAGCTAGGAATAAAAGAAGTGCCAGTATCAGTCGTAAAACCGAAGAACGAGGCACAGAAGCTCGCTTATAGCCTCTCCGATAACGATAGGGCGGGGTATTATGAGGAAGACCAACTTGCCGAGCTTATTTTGAAATACAAAGATGATTTTAACATAGAGGATTTTAAGATTGATTTAGGACAGCCTATTAACTTACAAGAATTGATAGATAGATACCAGCCAGTTGAGGAGGATGAAATTCCAGCAGTTGAAGAAGTGGCTATATCAAAGTTAGGCGAAGCGTATCAATTAGGAAGGCATAGACTGATGTGCGGGGATTCAACTAAAATTGAGGATGTAGAAAAGTTAATGGATGGGAAGAAAGCGGATATGGTGTTTACTGATCCGCCTTATGGGATAGATTTGGATACTGACTATTCAGAAATGATTGGAATACATCGGGGCAATAAATATCCAAAAGTAATTGGAGACGATAAACCATTTGACTATAGGTGGTTTGACTTTTTAGATTGTCCTGAGCAATTTTGGTGGGGAGCAGATTATTATGTAGAAACGCTCCCGAAGTTTGGTAAGGATGGTAGCTGGTTTGTTTGGGATAAAACGCAAGGCGGTATTAGTCCCAATACCGCCTATGACAAAATGTTCGGTTCAAACTTTGAGTTATGTTGGTCAAAACAAAAACACAAACGCAATGTCATTGGAGTAATTTGGAAAGGATTTTTTGGGCTGTCTCAAGAAGATACTAAGAAAAGAGTTGCCCTAACGCAAAAGCCAATAAAACTTTGTGGCTGGTTTATTAAGCAATTTAGCGAAAAGGACAATCTAATTCTAGACTTCTTTGGTGGTTCAGGTTCAACCCTTATTGCCTGCGAACAAACAAACAGAATCTGCTATATGATGGAGATTGACCCAAGATATACGGATGTAATTAGAAAACGCTATGCTAACTTTATAGGCAAAGGAGAAGAATGGCGAAAGATAACGCCAGTAGTTGACAAATTAGAAAAAAAATAGTAATATAGTTTTAGTCGCAAAAATAGCGACCAGTCGTTGTGAATTAGGAGACACCGAAGAGGTGTCTTTTTTAGTTTATACAAGTCTGACAAAAAATGGTAAAAAGAGAACAAATTGATAAACTTCTTCAATATTTACGGGCGGGAATGAATATCACCGATAGTTGCGATATGGTTGATATTAGCCGAGATACTTTCTATAAAAGGCAGAAAAAGGATTCACAATTTGCTAAGGCAGTTAATAAAGCAGGGTTGGAATGTAAATTAAGGAATATTGCCATTATTCAAAAAGCGGCTGAAGTTTCTTGGCAAGCGGCAGGTTGGTGGCTAGAAAGAAAATATAGCAACGAATTTGCTTTAAAGAATATTCAAGAATTAAGAGGAGAAGGTGGACAACCAATTATTGTCAAAATCATTGGAGATTACGCTTCCAAACGAGGAGGGAATGTATCCTCATCAAAAGCAAGCCCTGAGAACTAAACAGAGGTTTGCGGTTTGGGTTTGGCATAGAAAGGCAAGAAAAACAACAACAGGTTTAGAAAAACTAAACCTTGAAGCACATTTACAAAAAGGCGTTTACTGGTATGTCTCGCCAAGTCGACCATTAGCTCATGAGACGGTTTGGAAAGACCCAGATATGTTACAACGGATTGTTCGACCCGAATTATTAGACCATAAAAACGAAGTGGACATGGCCTATTACTACAAATGCGGTTCAGTTTTATCAATCATTGGAGCAGATAGACCAGATTTAATCCGCGGGCCAAATCCAAAAGGAGTAGTGCTGGATGAATTCTCGGTAATGAAGCCCGATGTTTGGGAAGCAATTATTCAACCGATTATGAGAGCCAATATTGATGCTTGGTGTTGGTTTCTTTTTACACCAAAAGGCAAAAACCATGCTCATAGGGTTTTCCAATATGGAGAACGGAAATTAAGGGGATGGGAAAGCTGGCATTTGCCAGCAAGTAAATCTGGGGTTTTTAGACCCGAACAATTGGAAGACGCTAAGAAAACCATGAGTCATGCTCTTTATATGCAGGAGTTTGAATGCGACTTTTTAGAATCAGAAAGCACGGTTTTTAGAAATGTAAGAAAAGTAGCCACGGCAACGCCAGCAGAGCCAATTAAAGACCATCTATACGTCATAGGTGTAGATGTAGCTAAAGTTCAGGATTTCACCGTTCTAGCCGCCTATGATAGGGCGACAAACCAACAAGTATATCAAGATAGGTTCCAGACGCTGGAATGGCCATTTCAAAAGGCAAGGATTAAAGAAATAGCCAAACATTACAATAATGCCCTAGTAATGCTTGATGCTACGGGAATAGGCGACCCAATTGCTGATGATTTGTTAAGAGAAGGAATATCAGTTGAACCATTCAAAATTACTCAGCAAACAAAGAAAGAAATTGTGGAAAAACTATCAATTTGGATTGACCAAGAAAAGATAAAAATATTACCAATCGAGACAACTATAAACGAACTTGAGAACTTTAGTTATGAGATTAGCGAGTCGGGAAGGATTAGTTATGGAGCCAGAGAAGGCTTTAATGACGATACGGTTATTGCCCATTCATTAGTCGTCTGGTCATTACAGCCTTTGTATAAAGAAGAAAAAGAAGAATTATTAACACCAATACAAAGAAGTTATAGAAAGGCGGTGAAAACTTATGAAAGCGGAGAAGAAGGAGAAGTCCCTGAAAGCGACTGGCGGGAGTGGGTGGAAGAAGGCTGAGGTAACTGAAGTAGCTGTTAAAAAAGCTAAGCCAAAAAAGCCAAAGGTTTTTGATGGCGAATTAGGTGAATTGGATGCGGCCTTATTCTATGCTGCTCATGATGTTTTTGATCCATCCTTTATTCCCTGTTTATTGCTGGGAGAAACAGCAAGACAAATTGTCGAGCACGAAAGATTACATCAATTACCCTATATTGAACTAGGAATTTTAGAAAAGGATTTTACAGAAGCATCAAGGAAATATTTACCCGCTATCCTGAAAGGCGATTCTTTATCTCGTGGTCCAAGAACTGATTGGAAGATTGAGAAGGATTTAATCGAGTTTGATTATAAATCCAATGAACATCCCGAACACGGAAATGTGCCAGTTAAGGTCAAGATAATCAAAGGCCACCAGAAGTTTTTTGAATATCCCGACACGATTTTTTATGACTATTCAGAATATCGAATACCAAATAGTTTTGAGGGTTACTGGAAAGTAAAGGATTCAATTAAATGATAGAGGTCGCAGTTATTCTTATTTTATCTGCTCTCTTGGCTTGGGAGAGACATTCCAGCGGAAAAGAGAGAAATAAATTAATCAATGCTTTAATAGCCAAAGACGCTAAAGAATTAGCGGACTTGGATTTTGTTGACAAGTTAAAACCAGAAAAGGAAAAACCATTACCAGAAGAATCTGAGGATTTAATTCCTATCGATGAAATGCCAGCAGAAAGCAAAGATTTTGAAAAGGTAATTGAACAAGAAAAAGGAAAATAATGGCAGACAAAATAGATAAATTAGATAAATATTCAACCTCAAAAACCGAGACCAAAGATATGGGTCAAGTAGTTGAGGACTTAATAAGCGTAGGAGAAGCAACGAGAAGGTCTTTTGAGAAGCGTTGGTATGATAATAATTTCTTTGATGATGGTTATCACTTTAGGTTTCTTTCCCGCTCAACTGGCAGAATTGTAGACTTATCTCAAAGAGCCACTATTTACACTCCACTTCGAGTTATTCCTAAGACTTCAAGGCAAATTAGAGGAGTGGTTAATCTTCTAGTTCAGTCTGATTTAGTTCCCGTTGTTTATCCAGAAAAAGTAGATAAAGGGAATTATCCAAGGCAAGCTCCTAATCCTCAAACGGGGCAATTGGAATTTCCAGATTATGAACAGGCAAGAAAAGAAGCTAAAGATATGGCTAAAAAGATTGGTTATTGGCTCGAAGACGAATGGGAAGCCCAAGACTTCACTTCAAAGAAAGCCTTAATGGGACTCTTAACTGCCAAGCACGGAGTTTCCTATGTCCAGGTTTGGCCAGACGCAGTTGAAGAGGCAATTAAATCCCAAGTCTATGATGCCTTTGATATTTACTTAATGGGTAATTTGACTGATATTTACGATTCGCCCTTCATTATTAAAGCCGTTCCCAAGTTGATTTCAGAGATTAAAGCTAATGAGAATTTTGATGAAGACCAATTAAGGAAGATTAGTCCAGACAATCGCCACGCTTCTTCAGATATTAAAGAAGCCTATATGGGAGCAAGATATGGAAGAGAATCAAAAAGCGATTCGGCGGCTACCTTAATTTTAAAAGAAGCATATATCAAGGAATATCTGAATAGCGAAAACATGGCTCGAATCAGAAAACAAAAGGATGGTGAGAGGATTTTGAAGGATAGAAAGGAAGGCGACCCAATTGTTAGACAGATATTTGTCGCTGGCAATATCTGGTTGAGGGATGTTTATACGGATTTACCCGATTATCCCTTTGTTGATTTTAGAATGGAGCCGGGTCCAATTTATCAAGTTCCCTTACTTGAAAGATTTAAGTCAACCAACAAATCCCTAGATTCAGTTGTTTCCAGAATGGAAAGATATACTCACACCATGACTACAGGAACATGGATGAAAAGACGAGGAGAAGCATTTAAGTTAAATAATATCGCTGGCGGACAGGTGATTGAATACGAAGGCGTTCCACCAGTTCAAGGGCAATTAGCTCCTCTTCCTGCTCATATTTTTGGTTTTATCAACTTATTAAATCAATTCATGGAAGAACAGGGAGTAACGACAACCACTCTCGGAAAAATCCCTCAAGGGGTTAAGGCTGCTTCCGCTATTGAATCCTTGAAACAAGGCGAATATGCCAATTTAATTATTGCCAGCCAGCAATTAAAAAAGACAGTCAAAGGGATTTCCGAGAAAATGCTAGATATTGCTGACAATTATTTTATGAAACCCAAAACCATTATGAATTTAGAGAAGGGCGAACCGCAATACTTTGATGTTATTGGCAATCGGGGATTTCAGGCAAGGAAGGAATTAGGAATAGAAATGCCAGAAGGACTAATTCCTCTTAAAAAAGAATACAAGGTGAATATTGAGGTACAGGCAGGCTTGGGATACACGATGGAAGGCAAAAGAGAATCAATGCTGGCTTTGGGAGAATACATGATGAAACTAGCCCAAATCGGCTATGTTCCTCCTCAAGCAGTCAAAGTGGTCTTAGAGAGATTACTTGAGACTTATCAATTTGGACAGACAGCCGAGTTCATGGAGGCTATGGAACAGGCAGGAGAACAAGCAGGGATGCAAGAACAACAAGTCCAGCAAATGAAAGTGGCTTTGGCTGAAGTCTTTGCTGACATTTCAAAAGCAGGTGGAATGCCGGCCAGAAGAGCCAGTAGAGAAGAATCAGTTGAAGAATCCAAGATCGGCGCGGCAGAAGCAATAAGGGATATTGGAAAAGGAGGAGGTGAGGTTCGTGGCTAAAAAGTGGATACAAACAGCGATTAAAAAACCAGGAGCATTAAGGGCACAATTGGGTGTAAAAGAAGGACAAAAGATTCCTGCCAAGAAACTAGCGGCAGCAACCAAAAAGGGTGGAAAACTGGGAAGGAGAGCAAGATTGGCGAGAACCTTAACGAGTTTAGCAAGAAGAAAGGCTAAGAGGCAAATGAGATATGCCTAAAGGAGGCGAAGAAATATGCCATTAACAAATACTGGACGAAAAGTATTAGCCAATATGCGAAAACAATATGGCGATAGAGCCGAAGAGGTTTTCTATTCTTCAATCAATGCCAAAAAAGCAGGAAGCGAAAAATGGCACGGAAAAAGAAAGGAAAAACATAGTAGTTATTCTAGTGAAGCGGTTAAAGGAGCTTTAGGAAAATGAAAATGAGGCGATGTAAGAAATGCGGATGTTTTATAGGAAATGAGAAGCATAAGTGTCCCAAACAATGGTTATTGGGAAAGAGAGTAGACAGAGAAAAATATCCCAAAATGGGACATTTTGAAAAACATTCTTTAATTACGAAAAAAAGAATAGCTCAAATCCATACTGGAAATAAGTATCGTTTAGGGATGAAACACTCAAAAGAATCGAGACAGAAGATAAGTAGGGCTACTAAAGAAAACCCTACTAAATATTGGCTTGGGAAAAAACGTCCAGATACTGCAGAATTAATGAGGAAATTAATGACGGGTAAAAAACAATCCAAAGAAACGATTGAGAAGAGAATAAAGCATGGTGAGAATCATTACAATTGGCAAGGTGGGAAGTCTTTCGATCCATATGGGATAATATTTAATAATGAATTAAAAGAACAAATTAGAAAACGAGATGGTTATACTTGTCAGGAGTGTGGTTACACTCAAAAACAATTAGGATATAAACTGAACATTCACCATATTGATTATAACAAACGAAACAATAAATTAAAGAATTTAATTTCACTTTGTAAAAGTTGTAATGTTAAAGCTAATTTCAATAGAGAAGATTGGACAAATTATTATAAGGAGAAAATGAAATGAAGATAGCATGTGTGGAATATCTATTTCTATTTGATCCAACGAAAGTTTGGGCAAGATTATATGAGTTTGAAACAGAACTCAAGAATTTCCTTGATTCAAAGGGACTGGAAGCAGTTATTATGGACACAATGGGAACAGGAGGAAAGAAGGTCATTTATATTCGGTCAAAGGAAAAAATAGATTTATCAGTGGGCGAACCTCAGAAAGTTGGGAGACCATTATCAATTAAATCAAAAATTGAGGCATTAAAAATAGGAAAAGAAAGTGCTAGGATTAGAGATTTCAAAAAGGGAAGATTGGTTAAAAGTAAAGGAATTTTAAGAAGGGAATAAAATGGCAAATCAAGACGCAATTCAAGATAATAACCAATTCACCGCCCTAATTGCCCATTCGGGGACAGCAGGGACAGCCGAGACAAGAAGACTTACATCTTCAGGCACCCCTGGGGCTTTGGATGTTCATATTGTGGGAACAGCGGTTGATATAAGTGGGGCAGCAGCAGGAACGAATGTCAATATAGTAACTGGAACCCAGCAAACATTGGGAACAGTTGGTAGGGTAGGA
>Ga0180732_1000823_pt1 | contig 22516 bp, 18 predicted proteins | sample KR11_01MetaG_FD_148674 | JGI IMG/M metagenome (GOLD analysis project Ga0180732, IMG submission 148674) | Groundwater microbial communities from the Olkiluoto Island deep subsurface site, Finland - KR11_0.1 MetaG | ecosystem: Environmental > Aquatic > Deep subsurface > Groundwater | place... | reverse complement strand
GCAATATGGTCAAGAATATCCTTATCCCCATCGATGGATCCGATTATGGAAAGACGGCCATCGCTTACGGCATCTTTATCGCACTCAAACTGGATGCTCAGTTGACGGGGCTGCACGTCGTGGATGTCCGTCTTATGCAGGGACCCGTCTTCACCGACATCTCGGGATCGATAGGCCTCCCCCCCTACCAGGAGTTTCTCCCTGCCATCGAAAGCAGCCTCGAAGCCAAGGCCGAAGCGATCCTCAAGGAGTTCTGCGAGCAGTGCGAGGCAGCGGGAATCCATCCCAAGACGAAGAAGATCACGGGAGTGATCGATGAGGCGATCATCGAGGAGGGTCGGAAGTGCTGCGACTGGATACTCTTAGCCCAGCGGGGCGAGCATTTTCACATCGGGAGCGGGGCGATCCTCGGTTCGACAGCCCAGTCCGTCGTCCGGCGCTCAGGTAAACCGGTCCTGGTTACACCCGAGCACTTCCGAAAGATCGATCGTATGGCCCTCGCCTACGACGGGAGCGCCCCAGCCCAGAACGCCCTAAATCTGGCCGCCGATCTTTCGGCTCGCGCTGTATGGCCGCTATCGGTCGTCATCATCACGGACAATCAGGCCCTCGGCGCGGAACTCTCCGGGAAGGCGGAGGTATTCCTCGAAACCCGCGAGGTCGACAGCGCCATCCTCATCCTGAAAGGCAAGGAAGACAAGGAGCTTCTCAAATTCATCCGGGAGGGGACAGTCGATCTCCTCGTCATGGGGGCATACGGCCATAACCGCTTCAGAGAAGTGCTCCTCGGAAGCACGACCTCCGCGGTGATCCGAAAGAGCACGATCCCGGTGCTTCTTACCCGCTGAGCCCTGGGACACGCAAACAGGAGAACTGCATGGAACGTACGGATAGCAAAACGGTTCGGTTGCCCTTGACCGGGATCCGCGTGCTGGAATTGTCACTGGCGGTCATGGGACCGACGGCGGGTATGGTCCTCGCCGACATGGGAGCGGAGGTCATCAAGATCGAACCCACTCCGAGGGGAGACGATACCCGGCGAATCAAGGGCTTCGGAACCGGCTTTTTCCCGGCCTTCAATCGAAACAAGAAGAGCCTTGTACTGGACCTGAAGAGGCCCGATGGAAAAGCCATTATGGACCGGCTCATTGAAACCGCGGACGTTCTCGTCGAGAATTTCGCGCCGGGTACAATCGATCGGTTGGGCTTCGGTTACGACCACGTCAGCCGGATCAATCCCCGCCTGATCTTCTGCTCATTAAAAGGTTTCATGCCGGGTCCCTACGAGAAAAGACCCGCGCTCGACGAGGTGTGCCAGATGATGGGCGGGCTGGCCTACATGACCGGTCCTGCGGGCAGACCGCTGCGGGCGGGGGCCTCGGTCCTGGATATTATGGGGGGAAGCTATGGCGTGATCGGAATAGTGACGGCGCTCTACGAGCGGGAACGAACCGGCCGGGGTCAGCATGTGCTGGCCACCCTGTTCGAATCGGTCGTCCTGCTGATGGCCCAGAACATGGCCGTCTCCGCCATCACCGGGCAGCCGTTGCCTCCCATGCCGGAGCGCGGCCGATCCTGGTCGGTTTATGATCTTTTTGAAACGTCCGATGCGGATCAGGTGTTCGTGGGCATCACCAGCGATGCGCATTGGCAGCGGTTCTGCACGAGCTTCGGTTATGACGATCTCCAGGCCGACAATCGGCTTGCCACCAACAACAGCCGGGTGGACGAGCGGGACTGGTTCATGCCGGAGCTCCGTCGCCGTCTCGCAAAATTGACCCGCTCCGAGATCATGAAAAAGGCGGAAGCGGCGTGCATTCCCTTCGCCCCGATCGCCCGTCCCGAAGATCTCTTCGATGACCCTCATCTGAACCAGTCGGGGGGATTGCTGGAAACGACCCTTCCGGATGGAAGAAAAACCAAGCTTCCCAAAATTCCCCTGCGGATGAACGGTTACGACTTCGCGCTTCGCAACGATCCACCCGCCCCCGGGGAAGGCGGTGAGGAGCTGCTTCTCTCACTGGGATACGAGCCGAGCCGGATCGAAGCGCTGAAAAAAGAGGGTGTTATCGGTCCTCTATAACGAAAGGATTGTCTCCATGAAGCTTCCTGATAAAGTCACAGTGGTCGAGGTGGGACCGCGGGACGGTTTCCAGAATGAAAAGCGATTCATCCCGACCGTAAAGAAGGTTGAAATCATCAATGCCCTGGCGGGGTCAGGTTTAAAACATATTCAGGTATCCTCCGTCGTCCACCCCAAGGCGGTTCCGCAATTGGCCGACGCCGATGAGGTGATGGCGCAGATCGAGAGGCTTCCGGGTGTTTCCTATCGACTTTTGGCGCCGAACCTCAAAGGGGTCCAGCGGGCGCTCCCCCTCAAACCCGGTAAGATCAACCTGATGATGTCGGTCAGCGAATCCCATAACCGCTCCAATGCCAACCGCTCCATCGAGGAGTCTTTGAAAGAGTTTGAAACCCTGGTCCCGATGATCCTGGAAAACGGGATAGCCGTGAGCGGCGGCATGGCGTGCACATTCGGCTGCCCGTTCGAAGGAAAGGTCCCCCTCCGGCAGATCGAGCGGGTGGCGGATCGGTACATTTCCATGGGCATCAAGAGCATCGGGATTGCGGACACGGTCGGTTTTGCCAATCCGAAACAGGTGTACGATACGGTCGTGCATCTGCTGGACAAGTATCCGGATGTACAGTGGCTTGCCCATTTCCACAACCACCGGGATCTGGCCCTGGCCAATATCCTTGCAGCCATGCAGGCGGGACTTGCCGAGTTCGACTCGGCCATCGGGGGTCTGGGGGGATGCCCGTACGCCCCCAATGCGGCCGGAAATATCGCCACAGAAGACCTGGTCAACATGCTCACGGAGCTGGAGATCGAAACCGGTGTGGATCTGGATGCGCTTCTCAAAGCTGCCGATCTGGTCCGTCGAACGATCCCGCATCCGCTCAACAGCGCCCTCCTGAAGTCGGGCAGGCCCTGGGTGCTGGCAGAAGCGCCGGAATCCCAGGTTAAACTCGGATAGCCTTTTTTAGATGGATCAGATCAAAAAACAGTCTTTTTATCTGAAGACGCTGTTCTTCCTTTATTTTATCTGTTTTGGGATCGGCTCGCCGTATTTCGGCATTTTCTTCAAGCATGTGATCGTCAATGCCGATGGAACCCCCGCCATCGGACTAATCGGCCTGATCTTTTTTGTCATGCCGCTGGTGAGCCTGATCGCCAATATCCCTGCGGGCATTATTGCAGATACGTTCCGCTCGGGAAAACATCTGATCACTTTCTTCTGTTTCGGCGCTGCCTTCTTTGCATCCCTGATCGGGCTGACCGGCGGTGATTTCGCCCACCACTGGGAATTGGGCGGCAAATTCATCTTCATTTTCATCATGCTCTTCTTTTTCAACTGCTGCCTCATGCCGCTCGCCCCCATGATCGATGCGGAAGCGCTTCTCTTTCTCAATCGACACTCCCGCCGCGAATGGTACGGGGTCTACCGGTTATGGGGTACATACGGATGGAGCATAGCCACGGTCCTGATGGGGGTGCTGCTCTTCCATTTCCGCAGCGATTCCCTGATCTTTTACGGTACAGCGGTAGCCTTTGTCCTGCTGGGCCTGGTTTCCTGGTCCGGCATCGAGGCAAGGCCGTCGGCGGCGCCCATCCAAATCCCCTGGGGCCACCTGAAAAAAGACACCCTTTTCCAAGGGTTTTTGATCTTTATTTTTCTCAACGGGGTGGTTTCCAATGCCGCCTCAAATTATACCGGCTACTTTTTCGATGACGTCATGAAGACACCGCTGGAGATCGGATTGATCTTCGGCACCTGGACCCTTTTCGAAATACCGGTCATGATGTTTTCCCGCACATTGATGGATACCTTCGGAAACAGCCGGTTGATCATGATGGGCCTGTTATTGAACGGTCTCCGCCTGATTCTCTTTTCTTTTTTTACCCTGGAGACGCCGTATCTCTGGAAGTTGACCGCGTCGTTCCTGCAGGGACCGGGGTTTGGTCTTACGCACATCGGGATCATCGACTTCGTCGACCGGCAAGCCCATCCGAACATGCGCGCAACCTACATGAGCATCATGAATGTGGCGCGCATGTCCCTGGCGTCCGCCCTGGGAGGCATCATGGGAAGCTGGATGATCGCGCGGTGGGGCAGCGCATTTTTGATGCAGTTCTGCGGATTCGGTTTGATCGCCCTGATCTTCTACTTCGCATTCCTGGTCAGGTGGCAGCGCCGTCAGGGAAAACGGGCATGAAAGCCTTTCCGCCCCGGCGCCGTTATCGCTGTCCAGACTTTTGGCGATGAGGATAGATTTGAGGGTTCATCTGGTTTAAGCGTACTTGTCTAAAATGTGAGCTTAACTGAAGTCATTAAATCCACCCTTATCGCATGCAGGCATGAAGTACAAATACTACTGTTCGGTTTGCTGATCGGTCCAGATCATTGAATTCGGGATGAAATGTGGCATTATTAAAGGTTGCTTTTTTCGATGATCGGGGGTATTTGCAACTTCCTGAAATGTAGCATATGGTGATTTTGACGGGGATGCATTCTTTCGAATGGAAATGACTGACTATCCCTCCTATAGAGACCATGAATATTCCTTGGGTAATACATCCAGCTTTAACGCTTTGGGTATGTGAGGTGAGCAGGAGAGGTCTGCCTGAATTGTGCTCAAAAAATGCCTTCATGACAGGTGAATCGACCAAAGGGTGAGCTGATTTCTCAAAAGAGCGGCCACCGATCCACCTTCCTTACCCAATCACATCGCCAGCCCCTAGTTTTCGATGCCAAAATATCCCTTTACAAGCAAAACAGCAACCCTATAATTCCCCCGTCGAAAAGCAATGCCTTATCAAACAGCAGAAACAGGCTGCGGCATGAACATAAACCAGGAGCGCTTTACCACTTATAAATCCCTGTCTCCTGTCTTAAGAACCCAGGCCACCGCTCTCTGCCTTTGGCGGAGAATCTGCTGGATCAGAAGTTTGAGGTATTTGCACCGACTCATATCCGGCTAAGCCTCATAACGGATATCTCCACCAAGGAAGGCTGGATGTATCTTGCCGGTCCTAAGGATCGATATGTTGAGCATCGTCTTGTCTATCCTTGATACAGTTCCTCTATTAGCAGCTTATCCATGAATTCGAGGTACCCCTGCTTGGTAAACTTCGGCGTATAATTCGCGATGGCTCCTTTGGCTTTCACGGCGCCATCGGCGAGGAGATCAACTATCGTCATCGCCATCGCCTTGGCTGGGTTGATGACCGCGAGTGTGTAGTCTCGAGTGATGTAATCGTTCCCGTGCGAGGTACCCGTGATGCCGCCGGCGTAGGGATGGATGCCCGGAATGATCTGCTCGACATCGCCCATGTCCGTCGAGCCCGTGCTGTGCGCGATGTACCCGAAGTTGTCCTCGCCGACAATCGAAACGGCGTTTGCCTTATAAAGTGAATGCATATCAAGATTCTCATTGAGTGGCATGTAGCCCGGAAGCGTGGTTATTTTAACTTTGCCGCCGATGGCCATGGCACCCGCCCTTAGAGAACGGTCGACTTTGATATTTGCATCGAGAATGGCTTCGATGGTCTTGCCACGGACGAAGGTCTCCATCCTGACATCGGCGGGAACGGCGTTGACCGCGTCGCCGCCCTTGGTGATGATTGGATGGACGCGGATCGTATCTTCATCCCGGAATGTCTCGCGCTGGGCATGGATGGAAGAGAGCGCGAGCATCGCCGCGTTTAAAGCGTTAATGCCCCTGTGCGGCATCCCGCCGGCGTGGGCGGACTTACCGATGAACTGGATGCGCTTGGCGATGCAGCCGTTATTCGTCCCACGTAGCGCGAGCTTTCTGACATCAGCTTCGCTCGAGGTATGGGTCATCATCGCCATATCAACATCATCGAAGGCACCGACCCTGATGAATTCCGGCTTGCCGCCAAGGTAATGCAGCTTTCCCTGCTGCCTTAACCCATCACGATACTCAATTTCGATATATTCCTCAGCTGGCACGGCCATAAATGCGCACCTTCCCGCGAGCGAAGGTAAAACGCCGGATTTCGTGATGGCGGCGGTCACGGCGTACATCATCGCGACCTGACAGTTGTGCCCGCAGGCATGGGCGGCGCCCGTAACCTTATCGGCGAATGGATGATCGGGAATGATGAGCGAATCGAGCTCGCCCAGAACAGCGACGGTCGGACCGCTACTTCCGCCTGTTACAACCGTCTTGACGCCGGTGAGAGCGATGCCCTCTTTGTAAGAGAGTCCCAACTCTGCAAATTTTCGCGTTACGATCTTCGAAGTCTTTTGCTCCCTGAATCCTGGCTCGGGATTCAGTAAAATCTCCTTGGCGACGTCGATGATGTCCTCGACACGGTTATCGATTTCCTGACAGACTTTCGCTTTCAGTTCGTCTCTGGTCAGCATAAGTCTCCTTTCAAATTAAGACGCATCTCAAGGAAAGTTTATTTCAATTCTTCCGTCACGGTGTCGGAAATGCCCGCATCCGGGATCCGTGAGGGGTGAGTCGCGGTTTTCGTTGATGCTATCAAGTAATTCTGATGCATTGAATGAGCTGCGGACCAAGGGGCCTGACAATGCGGCTTTAAATCCCAACCCCATCGCCTTTTCCCGATAATGTCCAAAAGTCGAAGGGGTGATGTATTCAATGACGGGTATCTGTGACGATGTAGGTCTCAAGTACTGGCCGATGGTCACAATATCACACCCGACATCGCGCAGCATTGCAAGAAGCGCGATCACTTCTTCTTCGGTTTCGCCCAGTCCCACCATGAAGCCTGATTTTGTCAGGATTGACCCATGAAGGGCCTTCACTCTGCCAAGGAGCGTGAGAGATCCCTCCAAATTTGCCTCTTTTCGTACCTGTTTGAAAATCCTTGGCACAGTTTCAATGTTATGACCGATGATGTCCGGTTTGGAATTCACGACGGCCTGCAGGGCCTTGTGGGATCCATTGAAATCGGGGATCAATAGTTCAAGGACCGTACGGGAAGTCCTAACACGTAATTCCTCGACCACCTTGGCAAAATGGCCGGCGCCTCCGTCGCAGAGGTCGTCTCGAGTCACCGAAGTAATGACTGCATGACGGAGTTTTAAAGAAGCGACTGCCCCCGCGATATGCTCTGCCTCTTCCGGATCCGGAGTCCTTGGCATTCCCTTCGTGACACCGCAAAAGAGACAGTTCCGTGTGCAGACATCTCCAAGAATCATGAAAGTGACAGTTTCCATTGAGAAACAATGTGCAATGTTCGGGCAGCGCGCGCTTTCACAAACGGAATTCAGATGGTGTTTTGAGAGGAGCTGCCTCATATTCTGGAGTTTTTGGTCAGAGCCCACGGGAACGGTGGCATTGAGCCACGAGGGTATTTTCGTATGATTTACGGGCATCGGGAAATGACCTTCATCAGGTTTTCTTTTGGGCCGGCTGCTTCATGAAACTCTATTTCTACGCCCAAGATTCTCTCCATCTTCTGAAGCAGTGAGACAACAACCATGTTGATGTCAACCGTCCGATACAAAAGCTCAAACAACGATGTCACGCCCTTATCATGCAGGCCACAGGGATGAATGTATGAGGCGATCGCCAGATCATTGTTTACATTGAGGGCAAAGCCATGCGTGCTCACGCCTCGACTCATATGCAATCCAATCGAACAGATCTTTCTATCGCTCACCCAAACTCCTGGATGTTTCTCGTCTCGCTCTCCCTTGATATGGAAGTCCGCAAGCGCTTGTATGACAATTTCCTCAATCGAACGAACATATTGATAGATGGATATCCCTATGGAGTCGATGTTGACAATGAAATAGGCTACAATTTGACCGGGGTTGTGAAATGTGACATCCCCGCCTCTGTCGGCGTGAAAAACCTCGATCCCCTGTTCGCGTAGACACGCCTCGGGCACCAGCACGTTGCTTTTGTCGCCCCTCCTGCCCAAGGTGATCACGGGAGGATGATCAAGAAGCAGGATGGTATTGTCGATGTGGCCGTCGCTCCGTGCCTGCTGAAGTCTTTTCTGCAGACGGTAAGAGTCGCTGTAATCAACGGTGCCCAAACGATACGCGTAACAGAAACCGCTCGGGCGACTTTTTGATTCGCAGGCAGGAAGGTTCATCTGATCACTCCGGCAACTATATATGAATTGCCTTTCCTTCCAACCCGAGGCTGGCCTCCAGGAGAGCTTCTGATAAAGTGGGGTGGGGATGAATCGTCTCATTAAAGCAATGGGAACAGGCTTCCATTTGCATACCAAGAACTGATTCCGAAATCATTTCAGTCGCGTGCGGGCCAATGAGATGGACACCCAGAATTTCCCCATAGTGACTCTCCGAGATAATCTTGACGAAGCCTTGGGTTTCACCGAGAATTTTTGCCTTGCCATTCGCTGTGAAAGGAAAAGAACTGACCTTCACATCACCATACCGCTCCCGCGCCTCCTGCTCGGTCAGCCCGACGGCCGCCGCCTCTGGAGAAGTCCAGATGCAGCGAGGGATTGCTTTGTAATCCATTCTTTTTTCTATGCCCATCGCGTTTTTCGCTGCGCATCTGCCTTCGGCCATGGCTTTATGAGCGAGCATGACTCCTCCCACAACATCACCGATGGCATAGATATTTTTTATGTTTGTTTCCATACGATCATTTACGGTGATGCGCCCTTTTTCAAGGGCAATGCCGGCCTGTTCCAGGCCTAAACCTTCGGTGCAGGGATGCCGGCCCACCGAAACGAGTACCTTCTCGCCTTCCACCTCCATATCGGTGCCGTTGCTGCTGAAAAGAACTTCCTTGGCGCCGGACGGCGCGGTTCTGATGCAAGTCACTCTTGAATTGGTGTATATATTGAGCCCCTCTTTTTTCAGGGCCCGCTCCAGAGTCCTGGCAATTTCGTGATCCTCCGTGGGCAATATCCGGGGCATCATCTCGATCACGGAGACCTCAACATTCATGCGTTTAAGCATCTGTGCAAATTCAAGTCCGATCACTCCCCCGCCAAGGATGACCACATTCTGCGGGAGACTTTCCAGTGATAGAACATCATCACTGTTCATGACATCCTTGCCGTCAATGCCATCGACAGGAATTGAACCGGGCTCGGAACCTGAGGCAATAATGATTTTGTCCCCCGACAGTTCCATCTCATGATCACCGGTGACGAGTACTCGGCCCGTATCCGTCATTGACGCTGTGCCCTTGATGACCGTAATTTTATTCTTCCTCATCAAGTAGCTGACACCGTCCCGCAACTGCCGTACGATCTTTTCCTTCCTCTCGGACGCTTTGATGAAGTCAAGTGCATATTCCTTAACCACGATTCCATACTCGCCGGCCCTGCCCATTTCATGCAGCAGGTTGGCCGTCTGAATCAGGGCTTTTGTGGGGATGCATCCTCGGTTGACGCACGTCCCTCCAAGGGCATCCTTCTCAACCAGGGTCACATTGGCGCCAAGCTGTGCTGCCTCGATAGCGGCAACGTATCCCCCGGGCCCCCCTCCAATCACGATGATCTTTATCTCTTTTTCCGACATCTGATAACCTCTATACAGGCAAAGAACTCAAGGTCCCCGAAAATGTGTCGCACATCGACTAACCAACTGGCTTTGGACTAGTGCCATCTTGAAACCGTAATGGAATAAGGCTTGCCAGCCTCGCTTGGAACTTCATCCAAAAGCGAGGCTGGCCTTGTCTTCAATAATGGGCGATTTCTTTATTTTTTAAGTTTTTGTACGGCAGGGCCCATTTTTTTAAAGCCGTCTTTAATCAACCTTTCAAATTCGGGACCTTCAATCCAAGCGGGGTAAAGACCAAGCTTGAAGACATTGTCTTTCGTTCGCTGGTCGTTGGAAACCTTACGAATAGCATCTATCAGAATCTTCTGCACATCGGCCGGCACGCCCTTGGGGACGCCCAGACCTATGAAGGAACGAACATTGATATCATAACCCATCTCCATAAGGGTAGGACGGTCCCCTCTTCCCCAATCGTCCCAACGTTTGTTTCCGGCAGGGTGGAGGAATCGTATCTGATCTTCCTTGAAAGTTTTTACGACACTTGGGTGCCGGCAACCTGTGTCGAAATGCCCGCCCGCTAGCGCGGCTTCCGTCTCTCCTCCGCCGGATGAGGGAATGAACTTGACATCAAGTTTCTCCATTTCCGCAAGCAAGAGCATGGGCATAGCGTTCGCGTGGGACGCATATGCGTGCTTCAGCGTCCCGGGATTGGCTTTGGCATAGGCAACTACATCCTTAACATCCTTCCATGGATGTTTTCCCGCACAGTAGAGGCCATACAGCCACTCCCCAAAAACGCCAAAATAATCAAAATCATCCGGAGTGAAACCGACTTTCATGAGATGAGGAGTTATTGTCATCGGTGAAAACGTAAGCATCCCGATGGTGTACCCGTCCGGTCGAGCTTTTGCGAGCTCCGCAATAGCCAGCGACCCAGCGCCACCGACTTTATTTGTCGACACTACTCGCTGTCCCAGTTCCTTGGACAGGAGCTCGGCGAAGTTCCGGCCCATCAGATCGGAGCTGCTCCCAGGACCGTAGTTGATATAGAATTTGATGGGCCTATCGGGAAAATTAGCAGCCTGCAAAGGAGCCGGATGATCCATCGCAAGCCAGGCAACAAAAAACACAAGCAGCAGTAATACCAACTTTATGGAGTATCCTCTTTTTTCTAACATTTTCTTCTCCTTTCTTTTTTCTAACATTTTCTTCTCCTTTCTTTTTTATGCGGATAATTACTCTTTTGCTTTTCGCCTCTGTCGCAAAAAACAAACCGCGGCTCTTAATTTAGACCGCAATCCCGAAAGCCTTACAACTGTTCTGACTCTTCTCCCAAACTTTTTCGGAATCTCGTAACTCTCGGTAAAAAGGGCAAAACGAAAAGAAGGAGCGCCACGACGGCCAACACGCCCAGACAGATCGGGCTGTCGAAGAATATCTGTGGGCTTCCCCCGGACATCAGGAGGGACTGTCGGAGCGACTTATCCATCTGGGGCCCTAGAACAACGGCGAGAATCAAAGGAGCGCCGTCGAATTTGAATTTTTTCATCATGTACCCGACGACGCCAAAGATTAACATCAAGAAGATTTCGCTCGTCCTGCTGTCGAGACTATAAACCCCGATCAGGCAGAAAAGGATAATCAAGGGAAACAAGATGGGATAGGGGATTTCCAAGATCTTGACCCACAACCTGATGAGCGGCAGATTGAGAACCAGGAGCATTATATTCCCGATGTACATGCTACAGATGATCCCCCAAAATATATCGGGGTGCTGAGAAACCATCCGGGGGCCTGCTGGCGTGTCATACATCATCAGGGCGCCAAGCAAAATAGCCGTTACGGCGTTGGACGGAATTCCCAATGTGAGCAAAGGGATAAAGGCCCCGGCTGTTGCCGAATTGTTGGCCGATTCAGGCCCGGCCACCCCGGCGATCGCCCCTTTTCCAAACTCTTCCGGATGCCGAGAGAGCTTTCTCTCTATCCCGTAACTCACAAAAGAGGAGATCACCGCTCCTCCGCCCGGCAGAATGCCGAGGAAGAATCCCAGTACGGATCCTCGGGCTATGGGAAAGATCGATTCCTTCCACTCCTGTAAGTTGGGCAAAAGCCCCTTTAAATCTGTTTTTAAGATCTCTTGGGTCTTCAGTGACTGTTCCACGTTGAGAAAGACTTCTGAGATCCCGAAGAGGCCCATAACCAGTGGCACCAGTCCCACCCCATCCAGGAGGATAGTCGTCCCGAAAGTGAATCGAGGTTGGGCGGTAATGATGTCCATCCCGACATTGCCAATGATTAGTCCCAAGGAAGCCATCATCAGGGCTTTGATCATGGACCCGCCGGCTAAAAAAACCAGGATGGTTAGGCCAAGGATCATGATCGCAAAGTATTCCGGAGGTCCGAATTTAAGAGCAGTAGCGGCCAAAGGTGGCGCCAGGAAGCTCAACCCGATGAGCCCCGCGGTTCCCGCGATAAAAGAGCCGATGGCCGATATCCCTAGGGCCGCCCCGGCCCGGCCTTTTAGCGCCATTTGATAGCCGTCTAGACAGGTCACAACCGAAGCAGCTTCCCCCGGAATGTTCACGAGAATTGCGGTTATGGAACCTCCATACATGGCCCCGTAGTAGATTCCCGCCAGCATGATCACCGAAACCAAGGGCGATACATGGAAGGTGAACGGCAAGAGAAGGGAAATGGCGGCCACCGGCCCCAACCCCGGAAGCACCCCTACCAACGTTCCTATCAGGACCCCGATGAAGCAGAAAAAAAGGGGCATTGGATGAAGAATTACTCTAAAACCATACAATAAATAATCCAAGGTTTCCATAATCGCTTCCTAATCTCTATAATTCACGTAAGGACCCTAAAGGATCGATTTGGGATTATCAAAATAGAAGAAAATAACCCATGACCCCGCGGGGAAGCTGGACTCCCAAAAATTGAACGAAAATGATGTAACAAAGGATCGTTACCGCCGCTGATAGAGAGAGCACTTTTTTATAGGAATAATTTCCCTGAACTCGGAAGAGAAGCACCATAAGAAAAAAGGTCGTGATGAGAAAGCCGACGGGTTCGAGCAGGAACGTATAAACCACAAGCAAGCCTAACACGTAGACGATGTTCTTAGGCTCATGGCCTTCCCATATCTGACGAAGCCCTTGAAAAGGCAGCTTTCTCCGCCCGGATGCAGCAAATAAAATGAGGGAAAGAATTGTTAGAGCCACTCCCGCCAGTAAGGTGATGAATCCTGGGCCCGGACCCGAAAAGGAGCCTATTCCATAAAAAACCGAGCTAATAGTAACAAACAGCCCTACAATAAACCCAAATATTCCGGCGTACTGGTCTGGATGCTTCATAGGAATAATCCCTCCTATACCCGAATCGATCCCGGCTCCGTGGCGGATGAACGGTTCCGTATCGCCACTTCAAAAATCAGGGGGTGTCATGTAAAATACCTTGCCGAAACAGTTATGAGAATAAAAGCGGGTACGGCTTTTCCAAGTTCCCTTTTACCACCTGGAGAAACTGTACGGCCTGAGCCCCCATGATGATCCGGTGGTCATACGAAAGGCAAAGATACATCATGGATCGAATTACAATCCGTCCCTCCCGCACTACGGGCATCTCCATCACTTTGCCCATCCAGAGAATGGCACTTTGCGGCTGATGAATGATAGGGGTGGCCAGAAGAGCTCCGAAGACCCCCGCATTTGTAAGGGTAATCGTTCCCCCCTGGATATCCTGGACGGAAAGTGAGCCATCTTTTGCCTTTCCCGTCAACTGCTGCATCTCGCGGCTTAGGTCGATGATCCCTTTTCTGTTAACATCCCGTACGACCGGGACCAGCAGATTCCGGCCCGTGTCGACGGCAATCCCGATATGAACCGCCCGGTGCATGACGATTTCATCTTTTCGCAGGGAGGCGTTCAAAATCGGGAACTCCTTTATTCCTTCCCCCATTGCTTTCATGACAAAAGGAACAAAGGTCAAACCGATACTGTAATCGGTTTTGAATTTTTCTTTCAATGCCGCCCGGAGTCCGACCAAATCGGTCATATCGACTTCGGCCATCGTCGTCACCCGCGCTGCAGTTTGGGCGCTGGCCGCCATATGTTCGGCCATGACGCGGATGGGGCCGGTCAAGGGAACAACCTCCTCATCAGGTGTCGTATGGATCACCTCAGGTTTGCTCTTTTGCTTTTTACTTTCGATAAATTCGAAGATCTCTCTTTTTCCGATTTTTTGGCCGGGGAATCGTGCCGAAACCTCCCGAATGTCGACACCGTTCTCTTGGGCAATTTTCCTGGCCAGCGGGGATATTTTCACGTCCCGTGATTCATGGTGTTCGGGGCGGGGACCGGGAGAAAAGGTTGATGAAACGGAAGCAGCGGGTATATGGGTGCTCGTTTGTTCTCCTACTTCCTCAATGAGGGCGATGATCTCCCCGACTTTCACGATTGTCCCAACCGGGTGAAGGATTCTGAGCAGTTTTCCCGAAACTTCAGCAGGAATTTCAACCGTCACTTTTTCCGTCATGATGACCACGATGACCTCGCCTTTTTCAACGAGATCACCTTCTTTTTTCATCCATTCTTCAATTGTCCCTTCAGCGATGTTCAATCCTAAGTTGGGCATCTGGATTTCGGCAGGCATGCTTTTCCCCCTTGGACATTTCTGTTTGAGGTCACAGGTTGAAATATGAAACTTAAGACATCAGCTCTTTGGCCGCTTTGGCAATCTTCTCTCCGTTCGGAATATAAAATTTTTCCAGAATCGGGCTCACGGGAACCGGAGTGAAGGGGGCGCCTACCCTCTTGATGGGGGCATCCAGCGAGTAAAAGGCTTCATCGGCAATCATCGCCGCGATTTCTCCTCCGAATCCTCCGAAAGTCGGTGCCTCATGAACGATGAGTACTTTCCCAGTCTTTTCCACCGACCGCAGAATGGTTTTTCTGTCGAGAGGAACAAGGGTTTGCAAATCGATGACCTCGGCGTTGATCCCCTCGGCAGCAAGAAGATCCGCGGCTGTCAGGGCTTGGTTGACCATCGCCCCGCTGCTGATGATCGTCAAATCTTCCCCTGTACGCCTTATGTCGGCCTGACCCAAGGGGATTAAATACTCCTCCTGCGGGACATCTCCCTTCAGCCGACTATATAGGTATTTATGCTCGAAAAAAACGACCGGATTGTCATCGCGAATCGCACTCTTCAATAGCCCTTTAGCATTGTAGGGAGTGGACGGCATGACAATTTTCAGACCGGGCACGTTGGTGATCCAGGCTTCGGGGCTTTGAGAATGGTGCAGGGCTGCACCCACGCCCGCCCCGAAGGCCATGCGAAAGACAATCGGCACCGTCGCTTCCCCGGCATAGGCATAATGCATCTTGGCGGCCGAGTTGGCAATATGGTCCATGGCCAGGGCAAGGAAATCCGCAAACATGATCTCGGCGATTGGGCGCATTCCCCGGAGGGCGGCACCGACGGACAGCCCCGCTATGGCGGATTCAGAGATCGGCGTATCAATAACCCGGTCGGGTCCGAAACGGTCAAACAGTTTGTTGGTGGCCCCGAATGCACCACCTTTTCCATACCCGATACGGATATCTTCACCAATGATGAATACCCGTTCATCCTGGGCCATTTCTTCATGCAGGGCTTCATTGATTGCTTCCACAAAAGTCAAGTCTCGCATTTTCAGTCTCCTGTGATGATCGAAGTTCCAGCGCTCCACGCTTGGAGCTCAGTTGTTTGGCGCGGGAGTAATGGATCTCAGCCTTCTCGGTCAATCGGCATAAACAGTCAAGAGCGTGTCCTCAGGCGAAGGCAGAGGGCTCGACTCCGCGAAGCGGACGGCCTCCTCAATCTCTTCGTTCACGCTCCGATAGGTTTCCTTGACCTTCGCGTCATCGAGCAGCCCGCGGCCCCTGAGGTGCTCTTCAAACCGCTTCACCGGGCATTTTTGTTTCCAGGCTTCCTTTTCTTCGGCCTTGCGGTACATTTCGGGGTCATTGAAGTTGTGCCCCATCCAACGGTACGTCTTGCATTCGATCAGCGTCGGCCCTTCCCCTTTTCGAGCCCGATCAATCGCCTGTTGCGTGGCCTGGTAGACTGCCAAGAGATCGTTTCCGTCGACGACCACCCCGGGAAATCCGTAGCCGGCCGCCCGGATGGCGATGTCTGCGATCGCCATGGAGCAGGTGGTGGGAACGCTCATGGCATAACCATTGTTGTCACAAACATAGATGATCGGCAGCTTCATGACCCCGGCTATGTTGAGGGATTCATGGAAATCCCCCCGGTTCGAGGCGCCATCCCCGAAATAGTGAATCGCCACGCTGTCCTTCTTCCGTAGCTTCATCTCCAGAGCAGCACCGGTGCTGATGGGAATTCCCGAGCCGATCAATCCGGTACCGGCGAGGAGTCCGATGGAGTTGTCACCCGAATGAGAGGCCGGGCCTCTTCCTTTTCCACAACCGTTTTTTTTCCCGAACATGCCGGCCATCATGATGTTGATGTCGACACCTTTCATGAGGTACTTTCCTTTCCCTCGATGGGTCGGCATGATGGTGTCATCCTTGCGAAGGCCATAGCAGGTTCCCACATCCACGGCTTCCTGGCCGATATTGGGATGGTGGAAACCCACCAGCTTGCCCAGCTTGAGCAGGGCCACGGTTTTTTCTTCGAAGACTCGATTCAAAACCATCCAGCGATACATCTGCAGCAAATCTTTTTTCGCTAACTCCATTGGCTCCTCCTAATAGTACATTCCGGATCCGCCGTTGATATCCATGACGAATCCGGTAATGAAAGATGATGATTCGGAGAGCAGGAACAGGATTCCCTCAGCTACGTCGTTGGGCCTCCCCAAACGCTTCAACGGGATGTTTTGCCGTATCTGCTCATTCACTTCCGCGGGGACGTCCCAGATCATCGGCGTGTCAATCCTTCCGGGAGCCACGGCATTCACTCGGATTCCGTATTCGGCCGTTTCCCGTGCCAGGATCTTAGTCAGGCCCACGACCCCGGCCTTGGAAATGACATAGTGACAGCCGGTGATGAAAGAGCCTGCCTTCGCGGCTTGCGATGATACATTGACGATCGCCCCTCCTCCCCGCGTTATCATTTCCGGTACGGCATAATGGCAGCACAGGAAAACCCCCCGGATATTAACCGCCATGACCTTATCCCACTCGGCGGGAGACATCTCCCATAGGGTCTGTTTCTTCCCCTGGTGTTTAGGGGATATACCGGCGTTGTTGACCAGCAGGTCAATGCCCCCGAAGTGATCTTTGGTTCGCTCCACCATCTCCCGGACATTGGCATCATCGGCCACATCCACCGACAATGTCAGGCAGGGGCAGTTCGCCGCTTTCATTTCCGTGTCCATCTTTGCCAGGTTGTGGGAATTCACATCGGCCAGCACAATTTTTGCTCCTTCTCCGGCCATTTTCCTGGCCGTGGCGGCTCCAATTCCCGAAGCTCCACCGGTAATAATGACAACCTTATTCAAAAACTTCATAGCTGGGGTCTGCTCCTTTTCTCCGGATTCTGCGATCATTTCCGCCTTCAGGGCCGTAAGAGCACTTTCAATGCATCTTTCCTGCGGAGTATTTCAAAGCCTTCTTGCGCATCCTGGAGCGGGATAATTTTGGAAATCAAGGGCTTCAGCTGAATCCTGCCGGCTGAAACAAATTGCAGGACCCGGTCCCAGTCCAGAGACATTGCGCCATAACTCCCTTTGATCGATGTCATCTGGCGGACTACCAATCGGGTAGCGTCAATCGCGATTGTGTCCGGATAGATCCCGACCAAAACCAGATCTCCGAATCGACGCAGCATCCGGAGACCCGCCGCCGCTGCCGCCGGCGCACCGCTGACCTCAAAACAGGTGGCCGCCCCCAGCCCGCCGGTCCATTCCATAATTGTCTGCAGATTTTCCTCGGGGGGACCGGTAAGCACGGCATCCGCTCCTAATTGTGTGGCAATCTCGAGCCGGTGGCGATCATCTTTCAGCCCGATGACCACGACCCGCCCGGCTCCCAAGGCTTTGCAGAGTTGCAGCGTGATGAGGCCGATGGGCCCCGGCCCTGAAATCACTACGAGGTCACCCGGATAAAAGCCCCCCCTTTCCACTGCCCCGAGGGCCACTGCGGCCGGTTCGGTCATGGCCGCTTCTTCCATGGTCACGCCGGCGGGAATTCGGTGCAGACATTCCTCGGAAACGACGACGTACTCAGCCATAGCCCCGTCTCGTTCAAATCCGATGCGGCCGAAGACGAAACGGTGCAAGCAGAGAATTCCATTCCCCTGCTTGCAGTAGAAGCACTGACCGCAGCTTTTGCCGGTTTCGCTCGTCACCTTCTCTCCCCGGTGGAAGAGGCTTTCCGAGCCTGAACCAACTTCGATTATTTCGCCCGAAAATTCATGTCCGATGATCCGGGGAAAGTAAGCCGCGAGGGATTCATATCCGGGGGTCCATTCATAAATATGCAAGTCGCTGCCGCAGATCCCCACCGCTTCGACATGGATGAGCACTTCTCCGGGCCGGGGTTTGGGAACCGCTGCATCCGGTATTACTTGGATTCCATAACCGGTTTTCGCCTTGACCACTGCCTTCATGTGGTTAAGCTCCTTCATTATCTTCCCGGGAAAACCGTTGAATTCCAGATTACCAGTTCGCTCGGAAGAGATGACCCTGTCTGCCTCGCGCGACGGAACTTAACCTTTAGATGGAACCCTTGTCAAGGCAAATTTAAACTTTTCTTCTACAGTAGTTTCCAGGTTCGTCATTGTAACCTCTTATAATGTTAAGATCGCTCTTTGAAAAATCCGAATATTCTCAAAAATGTGGTGCTACAGAATATGCTTGTAAGTCTTGACATGCTAAAGAGATTCTCCTACGTGAAGGAAAATATGGCGCGCCTGATTGCGCACGGCTATGCGATTCTGGAGCCGGGATACGGCGAGCTGGCCTGTCGGATCGAAGGTCAAGGGAGACTCCCTGAAGGGCAGGAGATCGCCGAGGAGATCGAATCCCTTTTTTCACCCAAAAACCTTTAGGGCGAACATATTCTCGTTACGGCCGGACCCACACAGGAACCGTTCGACCCGGTACGTTACATCACCAACCACTCATCCGGGGAGATGCGCTACGCGGCGGGGAGATGGCAGGCATCCAGGCGGCCGAAAAGATCAAAGCGATCGAAGATAGACCAGTCATTTATATGACTGCTTATGGGGACGAAAAGACACTTGCTCGGGCGAAGATTTCCGATCCTTCCGAATATGTCCTGAAATCTATGGAAAAGAAGCAGATGCATACTGCCATTTAATTGGCCCTACATAAGCACAATATAATTGGTAATCCTCGCCTCTATTCAAGATTGGGAACCGTTTGTTTGTAGGTGACAGCGATAACCAGCACGGTTCAAATTTTCTTTGATCTTACCTGAGTAGTTCGGAGTGAAAGCTGCTACACAAGCGCATCAGTCCGAAATCAAGACTACAATAAATAATCGGTGATCTTTCGGCAAAATCAGTTGCGATTTTATCCGGGTGGTTTAACGCGATAAGATTGACAACCGCCCTCAATGACCTTAAGCGGGCGGAAGCGAAACAGGCGTTCCGTCGGATCTCGTTCAAAGCTCAAGTGTCCCGCCGCTTCTGGTCTGCCGACGTTATGCAGAAGGCTATCCATCCCGACATCATTACCCAGATCGGTACCGGCCCCGATTCCGAGCAGGTCGTCATGGACACCAAATGGAAAATTCCCGGCGATGGTAAACCAGGCGACACTGATCTACAGCAGATGCACGCATATAATATCCAATTCGGTGCGCGACGAAGCTATCTCCTCTATCCGAGAGTCGGCACAAAGACGGACGTTCGAGGGAGATTTGCCTAGGGCGAAGCGCTTCCTCTATCTTTTGACCACAACTGTGGCATGGTTTTCCTTGAACTGTTCGAAGGTGATAAACTGCGACGCGATCTCGGAAAAGACCTTGACGCGATGCTCACCAATTCCGACTGAGCTTTATGTCGCTGATTAATACCCTTGACAAAAGTTAACATGCGGGTTAACATATCATCGTGAACCGAACGATCATCTTCTACCGGACAGAAGACGGGAAATGCCTCGTCCAAGATTTTCTCGATACCTTACCGGGCAAGGTGGCCCAAAAGGTGGCGTGGGCGCTCCGCCTTCTGGAAGACCTGGAGATGGTCCCGGGCACCTATTTCAAGAAGCTGATCGGGACAGAGGACATCTGGGAATGCAGAATCCAATACGGTTCCAATATCTATCGGATATTCTGCTTTTTTGACAGCCATTCGGTGGTCATACTGACCCACGGTTTCGAGAAAAAGAGCATGAAAACGCCCACGGGAGAAATTCACAGAGCCGAAACCTATCGGCGTGATTACTTGAATCGGAAAGGGAAAAAGAGATGAGCGACCTAAAAAAATATATCGCAAAACGGAAAAAGACGGATAAGGAATTTGCGGAGGGTTTCGAGGAAGGCTACGAGCAATTCAAGATCGGGGTTGTTCTCCGTCAGGCGCGCGAATCGGCAGGATTGACCCAGGAGGAACTAGCCGTGCGCCTCAAAACCCAAAAGACAGCGATTTCAAGAATCGAAAACCATGCGGAAGACATTAAGCTCTCCACGTTGGACCGTGTCGCCAAAGCGCTGGGAAAGCGCTTAGAGGTGAATATCGCATAGTTTGTGTCGGGGACGACTATTCCCCATCTCACCCGACCAGAGACGGCTGTAGATATCCTCCCGTATTATGATTTCTTTTGGTCTTTTTGAAGGGAGAAATAGGTAGCTCCAATTATCGGCCGTCTTCATATTTTTCATCAATTGCTCATGTACAATACTGGATGAAATACCTTCTGGATACCTGCGTGATCTCGGAACTGGTGAAGAAAGAGCCCCGTCCGGCGGTGATCCGTTGGATGGATGCCGGCGATGAGAGCAGGATGTATTTGAGCGTACTGACCATCGGGGAGCTCACCAAAGCGATCACCAAGCTGCCGGACGGCGAGAAAAGAGAAAAACTGCAATCCTGGGTCAGCAATGATCTTGCGTTGCGATTCGGACATCGCCGGAATGGCCGATCGCGTCATTCACTTGAGCAACGGCTGAGGGTCTTCTATCACCCTGTATTTGAAGCTACCCTTCATCCCTCCCGATTCCCAGCTCTCTCCTCAAAGGACCGAGGTCGATGAAGGGTTCACCGGCCTTCTTCTTCCTGGCTTCTCCATTTTCCATATCCTTGATGAGATCGAGGACTTTCTCCCGCCCCGCTTTTGTCGCCACGGCCTCCCGGGGGGTCTTGCCTCCGAGGGCCGGTATCTCTTTATCGGGCCAGGCGGACATGTACTTCTGCATCACCGAAGCCAGCATGGCCCGGGCCTTCTCATCCTGCAAGGGCTTTACCGCTTTGCCTTTTCCTTCGCGCCGTTCCATGGCCACATGGATGTCCTCGAACTCGTCGACGCGATGGCGGATAACCCCCCGCAGCAGATCGAGAAGCCTCATCTTGCCCCTTTCGAGCCGCTCCCGGGACATGCATTCGAGGGTCAGTCTGTCGGGATGGAGGTTGACCGTGCCGAGGACCGTGAATGTCATCTTCCCGGAGGGATGGACGATGCTGGAGGTGGCAACGATTCCTTTTTCGTCTCCCTCGGAACCCATCTCCCAGTCCTTCGATGTGCCTCTTTTCAGCCACGAGAAGCTCATGCCCCCGGAGGGGATCTCCTCCTCATCGGCGAAATCGTACTCCCCGGAAAAGAGCTTCCTGGCGCGCCCGTAATCGGACACCGTGAAGTGTGCCCTCGAAGAGATGATCCTGTGTCTTTCCTCGGTGAGCAGCACGGGCGATTCTTCAACGACCTCATCGAAGAAGCGCCCGATCAGGAAGGCATTCTCCTTCAGGAAGGCGGGCCAGCCCGTCCGTCCCGTGTCGGCCTCGAACGCCAGGCGCGCATTGTCCAGGTATGCCTTCAAGGCTTCGAGCCTCATCCGCGGTAAAGTCTGGCCGTTTTCCCCAAACCTGCACACGCCGTCCATCCTGTAGACCCTCGTCTGAACGAGGTCCCATTTGACGGCCAGGTAGGACGCGGAGACCTCCTGCACCTCCATCTCCTCGCCGGTAAAGACATCCCGGATCGTCATGCCCTCCCCTTCCCGGACATCCTGCACCTCGTAGATGGACGAGTAGCTTTTCAGGAGGGATTCGGCGAGGCGTTTCTCTTCCGCGGACAGCGTGTTCAGCCGCCGATCGCAGAAGCCCTCGATGATCGTTTTGCCGTTCGCCGTGCGGTAGTCGTTAATGAACCAATCGTGGAACTGCCCTTCGTCTTTGGAGACCCTCTCGGGCAGCGCGATGGGCTCCCGTGGCTCGGTATTCCAGAAGATGCCCGTGGCCCTCAGGAAGTCCTTGCGGGATATCTCCCTTTCGACGTAGCGGGAAAGGCTTTCCCGGAGGCGCCGGAAAACCGGGTCGGGAGCGGGCGGTTTGCGGGGCCCCGGTTCGGCCGGTGCTGGCCCCTGCCCGGATTCCTTGAGGAGGCAGCACTTCTTGTATTTCTTTCCGCTTCCGCAGGGGCACGGGTGGTTCCGGCCGACATCACGTCGCGGGGGGACCGGCTCCACCCTTCCGGGGCGCTGCTCACCCGGATGGGGGAGCCCTCTTCCGAGCTGTTCCGCCACCATCATGAGCATGTCGAGGAGGCCTTCTTTGAATTGATCGAGATCGGCCGTGACCCGGTAGTAGTGTCCCCGGTCCATGATCTCCGCGGCCTTGCCGTAATGGGAAAAGGCGGCCTCGATATCGCCCTTGTCAAGGGCGTATTCACCGAGGCTGACGTGGCCCTCCACCGCCAGGGGATCGTGCCTGATCGCCCGTTCGTAAAGGGGCACGGTATCCTCTCTCCGCTTGATCTGCCGGAGGACATT
>Ga0180732_1000822_pt1 | contig 22546 bp, 20 predicted proteins | sample KR11_01MetaG_FD_148674 | JGI IMG/M metagenome (GOLD analysis project Ga0180732, IMG submission 148674) | Groundwater microbial communities from the Olkiluoto Island deep subsurface site, Finland - KR11_0.1 MetaG | ecosystem: Environmental > Aquatic > Deep subsurface > Groundwater | place... | reverse complement strand
ATTGGAATTTCATGAATAGATTTCGGAGAGGAGCAACACCAGCGATGTTGGAAGGGCTGGCTGACGCGCCGTGGACATGGGAGAATTTTTTAACGACTCATTATGCGGTGTAAATTAGGACACTACCGGATAAAACACTTGCCATCCTCCGTAAGTATTCAGTGAAATGAAGCAATAACTATTGTAGATTTTAGATTTTCGATTGTAGATTTACGGACTTATTGACTGGCCGAAATTAATAGTGAAAAGTGTAAAGTGAATAGTGAAAAGTGACGTTGGGAGGTAAATGATGAAAGAATCGGTACTCAAGGAAATTACTCAGTTTTTCATTTTTCACTTATCACTATTCACTGTTTTCACTGTTCACTAAAAACTACAATTTAACGAGCAAACTTCAGAATACTGAACTCTTACCATCCTCCTGCCAATGGGCAACTTTAAGACCTAACAATTCATCACCTTCCTGTTAGCGAATAATACCTCTTTGGCATGCCTCGGGGATGAAGAATAGATGGTGTTGAAATGGAAGCCGGATTTGACAACGAAAAATATTTGAGAGAACAAACCAAAGCAATAATGAAGCGTGTAGATGACGCAAAGAACAAGCTGTATCTTGAGTTCGGAGGCAAGATTATCTATGATTATCATGCATCGCGGGTTCTCCCGGGTTTTGATCCCAACGTGAAGATGCGATTGCTGCGCGAACTTAAAGATAATGCAGATATCATTCTATGTATATACGCAGGAGACATAGAACGCCGGAAAGTACGTGCGGATTTTGGCATCACATACGATGCCGATGCCATGAAACTCATTGATGACCTCAGGGCCTGGGACATAGAGATTGCCGGTGTTGTAATAACCAGGTTCCAGGACCAACCCGCGGTAAACATATTCAAAAACAAACTTGAGAGGCGCGATATCCGGGTATACACTCATACCCACACCAAGGGATACCCGAGCAATGTGGATTTGATCGTAAGCGATGAGGGCTACGGTGCCAATCCTTACATACAGACAGAGAAGCCGCTTGTTATAGTTACAGGCCCGGGGCCGGGCAGCGGGAAGCTCGCCACATGCCTCTCCCAGCTTTATCATGATTACAGAAACGGCATCAAATCCGGGTATTCGAAGTTCGAGACATTTCCCATATGGAATATCCCGCTGGACCATCCGGTCAATGTTGCCTACGAGGCCGCAACCGCGGACATAGGCGATTTCAACATGATAGACCCGTACCACCAGAAAGCCTATAACATTGAAACTGTGAATTACAACAGGGATGTGGAAGTGTTTCCTGTTCTGAGAAGCATACTGGAAAAGATTATGGAAACAGAGTCTCCATACCAATCCCCCACCGACATGGGCGTGAACATGGCCGGTTTCGGCATAGTGGATGATGACATCGTACGCTGGGCGGCAAAACAGGAAATTATACGTCGAGTTTTCCGGTACAACTGCGAATACATGAAAGGCTTCGTGAGCCAGAACACCGTCAAGCGGGCCGAAGACATCATGAGCCAGGTCGGAGTTAATTTCGAGGACAGGGCTGTTGTGCTTCCGGCACGCAGGGCTGCGGAGGACGCCGTGTCCCGGCCGGATTCCAGCACCATTCCGTATTGCGGTGCCGCCATCCAGCTGAAGGATGGCAGGATAATCACCGGCAAGAATTCACTGCTTCTCCACGCGGCATCAAGCATGGTTCTCAACACCATAAAAATACTGGCCGAGATACCGGACCGCATTCATCTCCTCTCTCCCGGAATACTCGCATCCATCGGTGTTCTCGAGACCAAGATATTGGGGGAAAGGGCCATGAGCCTGGACCTGAACGAAGCGTTGGTGGCGCTCAGCATAAGTGCCGCTGCCAATCCCACTGCCCATTACGCCATGGAGAGGCTGAGCGACCTCAGGGGCTGCGAGGTGCACCTTACCCACATGCCCTCCCCGGGGGACGAGACCGGTCTCAGAAGGTTGGGCGTGAACCTGACTTCCGACCCGGAATTTTCCACAAGGGACCTTCATTACGGGTGATTGGATAATGAAGATAAGTGGTCAGTGAAACGATATAATTGTAGATTTACGATTGTAGATTGTAGATTTACGACGGATTGACGGCGTTGCATATTCGTAAGAGGTCACTGATGTGAAGCCTCTTACATCGGTAAGTGGTCCGCATCCCCAAGTTCTCTTCTATTACTACAGATAGCACTGCCAATAAATTATGATATTTTGATATCGCTGATACAGGAACAGATTATTACAGCCAGCCAGAAAATAAAATCTATTATTGCGGGATTATAACTTCTGAAGATTGACCACTTACAGATATTCTTAACAAAAATCTAAAATCTAAGATCTAAAATCTAAAATACGAATGGGCATTCTGCCAGCCACAATTAACAAATTTACAATTAACAAATCGACAATTTCAGAAAATTGAACCCTTATTAATGGACGAAACCTTTTATTACCATAACGAGATGGCCAACGCCCGTGGTACAATGAAATTCATAATTGTCACGGGCGGCGTTTTGTCCGGATTGGGAAAAGGAATAACTGCATCTTCCATTGGCAGATTATTGAAGGGGCGCGGGTTGAAAGTTACGGCAGTCAAAATAGACCCATATTTGAATTGCGATGCCGGCACAATGAATCCATACCAGCACGGGGAAGTCTATGTGCTTGATGACGGCGGCGAGGTGGACCTTGACCTGGGCAATTACGAGCGCTTTCTGGATATTGGACTTACCAGCGACCACAATATCACCACCGGTAAAGTTTACAAAACAGTAATAGAAAAGGAGCGGCGCGGGGATTACCTAGGCATGACCGTTCAGATTATCCCGCATATTACAAATGAGATAAAGGAACGCATAAAGAAGGTCGGAGAAGCATCCGGTGCGGATATTGTCCTGGTGGAACTGGGCGGCACAGTCGGCGACATAGAGTCCATGCCATTCTTGGAAGCAGTTCGACAGTTATACAGGGAGTCCGGCGGAGAGGAGAACTGCCTTTTCGTGCACACTACCCTGGTGCCTATCATGGGCAGCGTGGGGGAGCAGAAGACCAAGCCAACCCAGCATTCCGTGAAGGAACTGAGGGCAATCGGTATAATCCCTCATGTAATCGTTGCCAGGGGCGTGAAGATGCTGGACTATGATATCAAACGCAAGATATCCCTGTTCTGCGACGTACCACTGGCGGCGGTGGTCAGCGCCCCGGACGCCGAGTCAATCTATCAAGTTCCGGACATCCTTGACCAGCAGGGCCTCACAGATTACATACTCAGGAAGATGAAGCTCGACCTCCCGCGAAGTAACATGATAAAGTGGAATGCCTTCGTCAAGAACCTGCTGAATCCCACAGGCGCGGTGGAAATTGCTGTCGTGGGAAAATATACCGGCCTGAAGGATTCCTACATGAGTCACATCGAGGCATTTCATCACGCATCCGCCGAGGCACAGGTCAAGGTAAACCTGAGATGGCTGGAGGGTGAAGATCTGGAAACAAAGAACCCTGGAAAGTTCCTTAAGGGCGTGGATGGCATACTCATACCGGGCGGTTTCGGTGACCGCGGAATCCAGGGCAAGATAAACGCAATCCGCTATGCCAGGGAAAACAGCATACCGCTTCTGGGTGTGTGTCTGGGTTTTCAATTGCTTGTGGCGGAATACAGTCGCAATGTGATGAAATGGAAGGGTGCGGACAGTACCGAATTCAACCCGAAGACAAGATATCCGGTCATAGACATACTTCCCGAGCAAGCAGGAGTTACGGACATGGGCGGCACCATGAGGCTCGGCACGCACGATATAAAATTGATACCCGGCATTGTCAGGACACTTTACGGCGGAAAAGCCAAGATACAGGAAAGACACAGGCACAGATACGAGGTCAACCCAAAATACATTGACAAATTGGACTCTTCGGGGCTCAAATTCACTGGCCGTTCCAAGGACGGTGTGCGCATGGAAGTTGTCGAACTGGCAAATCATCCGTTCTTCGTGGCCACCCAGTTCCATCCCGAGTTCAAATCAAGGCCAGAAAATCCCTCCAGGGTCCACCTGGGGCTGGTAGAGGCTGCCAAGGCTTACCATTCCAAGAAAAAATGATTGCGCCCTGGCTGTTAATATACTGAAATAATCGCGGTCTGTGATGCGTTCAGGATTTCATTATTGCCAGAAGGAACATTCCAACTGCCGCTGCACCGCCCAGTATGGCTGCGCCGAGGAAGACCAGGCCCGGGAATATTACCAGGTCCCAGAGTTGCCAGCGCAATGTGTCGGGTATTATGAATCCCATTTCGTTCATCAAAAATACCATTATGCCGAGCAACAGTCCGAAAATCAAAAGTCCTGCGCCGATGCCCCGGCTCTTTCCGCTACCGAAATATACTGTGAATATTCCTGCCAGGAGCAGTCCCAATCCGAAAATCATCAAGAAGACCAGCAGGAAGATATACAATGCTTCATCCATCCAATTCACCTCAGAATTTCATGCCTGTGAGAGTTTTCGTGTCTATGACACCGGGTATCGATCGGATTTTGTCCACAACGACCTGCCCGAGGATGTTGAAATCATCGGCGTCTATCTTTGCGATTAGATCATATTCTCCAAAGAGCGGATGAAGTTCCACGATCTCCTTCACTTTCAGGAGTTCGTTGTATACCTCATGTTCCTTTGCTGGCGCGGTTGAAATCAATACAAATCCTACAGCCATGTATTCACCTAATGACCAATATTGCCTTCACACTTATATATCTTTCTACTCAAACGGATATTGAGTGCAAGGGCGTTTTATCCACAGCATGTCCAGCCTGCCAGGGCGAAGCAGCAAAATTTTAAATTATCAATCCCGCAATATTCAGATAATCATAGACCAGGGTAATCGCCACCAAGGGTACTACGAGCATCAGAAAATCATCATCGATGGGCCATTTCGGTTTCTCGATGGCTATGGCGGTCATGCTACCCACAACGCCCAGGATAAGCACAGGGATGAGTTTCATATCGGAGAATATTAACAGACAGATTGTGACAATGGAAAAATAGACGCCGAGGGGAAGCGCCGGGTAATGGTTCATCATTTTCTTTTTCCGCATCTCGCCTATGAGCGGATCAGCCCAGCTCAGCCCCGCAACGGCGCATATCACGAACGGCATGGGAAACAGCAGCAAAGCGATTGTCACACCAATGCCACCCCAGGCATATGCAGATAATTGGCCGGCCTCGTAGTCCCTGAGTCCGAAGAACACGCGGCCGGTGGATAACCGTATTGCTTCCAGAATTATCAGCCCAGTAAGACTAAGAAGCACCCATCCGTTCCTTGATATACCGAGGAATCCGTTCGGCATGAGATAATATACCAGAACGAAGGGTCCGCAGAGATGGAATATTCTCCGGAAGGCATGGCCATAATCCATGCAGGTGCATTGTGCTAGGATTTTTTAAAACTATCTGTAAACTACCAGCCCCTAAAGTGGTTAGCGTTTGTTGCCAGGGCTGGTAGTTTACTGCTTATGCCGATTCATCTCAGTCCCTCAGGGCTGGGCTTTCTCGGCATTTATGCAGTAAATATGAATACTCCGTAAGAGTTCAGTATTCTGAAGTTTGCTCGTTAAATTGTAGTTTTTAGTGAACAGTGAATAGTGAATAGTGAATAGTGAATAGTGAAAAATTGAGTATTTTTGTCATTGAGCACCGATTTCCACCATTCACCTCCAAACGTCACTTTTCACTTATCACTAAACATGCTTCGCCTGGATGCCGCGACCTTGAGGTCTGCGGATGAAAGGCGATATATCGCCCGTTCGGCCATACTGCTAGATGACCTCAAGGCGATGAAAAATATTTCAAAGCAAATGTCAGAAGGCGAAGATTGTTTAGTTAAAGGGCTCCCCGGGCCCCTATCTGTTGCTGGCAAATGTGAAATAAACTGAGTGACAAGTCTCAATCAATGAATAATCGTCATTCAGTGTGAAACGGTTAGGATGCCCCCGGCTTTAGCCGTGGGGAGCCCTCACTTCCCCACTTTTCACTATTCGCTTCGGTCAGTCAATCCGTCGTAAATCTAAAATCTACAATCCCCAAATCTACAATCGCCAATCCCTATCAGAACTTCATTTCGCTGACCACTTACAATACTCCAGAAATATTAAATACAAATGCGGTATCAACCCTCATCCTGGCGGGTAGATGTGCAAATTAACACCAGGCATTTGCACCTATTCACCGGCGACTTCCTTCGGAATTCGAGACTGTGCCGAGCACTGCGGTGTTCGGCTAGCCAAAAAACATGGCTTTGGTCATGTTTTATGGTGCCGTCGTAGCTCAGCCTGGTGGAGCGGCTGACTGTTAATCAGCAGGCCACATGTTCAAATCCTGTCGACGGCGCTTTTTATTTTTCTTCTGTTAGCTTAGGCTAGTAAATCAAATATAACAAAGTAAACTACCAGCCCCTAAAGGAGCTGGCGTTTGTTGCCAGGGCTGGAAGTTTACCCAGGGGGCCATGCACCTGATTGAACATGTCCTCGCCCACATACCGCGACTTTTAAGTCTGCGGATACGGGCGCTTTCAAGCTGCTCTTCCGCGAGGACTTGTTCAATAAAAGTGCTCCCCATCTATTCTGAAATTTCAGCAATCTGGAATAAATCTGAATGAGTTCTTTTCTCTATAAAATTACGAAATTCAGGATGAAAACTGAAAGGATACCCCACGCTTTAGCGTTGGGGAGCACTCATTTACCAAAGCCGATTAGCTTTGATTTCATGCGCAATAGATTGGACGATGCATGGCAGGTCATGCATATGAACACGATGCATGGCAGGTCATGCATACGAGCATGGCAGGTCATGCATATGAACACGATGCATGGCAGGTCATGCATACGAGCATGGCGATCTCCAACGTTTTTACTGTCGATGCCGATTCATCTCAGCCCCTCAGGGCTGGGCTTTCTCGGCATTTTTCCAGTAAAATTACCGGGCAGTTTTCCGCCCGGCATTCTCGCTCAGTACGTATATCCTTCCGGCAAATCATCAGCCGGCCAGTCCGCAGGTACCCAGCACATATCCGTGATTATGTAGTCCGGGTTCTTGGTCTTGAATATCGGGACCACTCTCATGCCCATCTTTGGCTCGCCGCGAATCAGCGCGCCCATCAGAATAGTGCAGACACCGTCGAATTCCACGTTCACAAATTTTATGGGTGTTGGCAGGGTGTTGAACGCGCCTGTCCTCTCGGTTATCATGAACGAATGAACGATGGCGTTATTCTTGGCCCTGTCGGTGATATCCAGCACTGTGTTCTTGAACAGGCAGTCAGGGCAATGTATCCTGAACGGCATGTATATCGAACCCTTGGTCTCGCAGTCCGGATTATCGCACCTGGAGGCCATGAGCTTTCCCTTGCCCAGGCTCTCGAAGAATATTGCTTCTCCGCCGTATGAGTGGATGTGCACGATGTCCCTGGGATTGGTCACGCCGGCGAGTTCTCCTTTGTCGTTCCATATGGGTGTGTTGGGTGCCGGGTAGTGGAACTTGCCGGATGGCTTGTATCTGCCATCGACAATCTTTACCGTGCCTCTGTCTTCCTTGCAACTCATTCGAACATCCCTCCCGGAAGAATATGGTCCGGATGTTGCAGTATTGTGCTGGTCACGTGGGAACCAACCCCCGCATGGCTGATTGCCAGTCCCCTCTTTGCCCCCTTGACCTGTAGGTTTTTCCAGTCCTTTGGTTTTTCCCTGCCGTATCTCTCCCATCTGGACTCATCTCCATGGGTCTCGGCCCAGCGGTTCCATATATGTTGGCCCACTTCAATTACCTGCATAATTCCGGTGGCACCCACTGAATGCATGCAACCTATGAGACCTCCAGAAAGGTTTGCCGGCAGTTTGCCTGGCTCTCCTGTCTTCGGGTTTGTGTGATAGCAATCGCCGGACTCCACATAGGTACGACCTTCGCCATATGGCCTTATTCCGATGTCCTCGTAAGATTGGATGTCGCTTATTGTGAACGCATCGTGCAGTTCGACAAGGTCCAGGTCCTTGGTCGGGTCCTGAACGCCGGTCATATTGTATGCATAATATGAGGCCATTCTTGCTGCCAGGAACCCGGTAAATCCGGGATATCTGTCACCACCAGGGAACCTCTGGCCCAGGTCGGCATATTGCTCCTTGGTCTCATTCGGCAGGAGCGGGATCTCCATGTTCCTTCTGTCAGCCACTCTTAGGGTGTGGCTTCCTGCAGCAATGTCAATTCTGAGAGGGTTATCTGTCATCTCATATGCTGTTTTCTCATCCGCCAGTATTCCGCATGCTGCTCCGACGCTCATCAGGCAGCAATCCAGCGCCCTCAGGGGATAAGCCACGATAGGTGATTCCAGAACGTCCTCGACAGTGATGTCCATTGGTCCCTGGGCATGGGGGTTCATTCTTGCGTAGCCGCGGTTCTTGACGGCAATCTCGGCCATGGTTCGCCTGAAGGACTCTTCTTCCTTGCCGAAGACCTGCCAGTACTTTTGTGCCATGACTGCATAATAACCTGTGTAAATGTGGCCCATGGGGGTCTCCCAATCCTTGTCAGCAGCGAAGGATATGTAATTGTTTCCTTCATCTGTTGGAACTTCGTCCATCCTCTCCCAACCCATTGTCAGGGCGCAGTCCGAATAGCCTGATGCTACGGTCTTGTAGGCCTCCCAGAGTGCTGAGCCGCCAGTTGCGCCGCCCGTCTTGATGCCAACATTTCCCAGCGGGTCAAGGCCAAGGCGGTCGTGAATGACGGACTCGCCCAGCAACTGGTCCCCGAAATGGTCGGCGAAGTGGCCGTAATAACAACTGTGTATGTATTTCTTCAGCTTTGCCGGTGTCATGTTAATGAAACTCGCGGCCTCGGTCAGTGCCTCTATGCAAAGTTCTTCGGTCCTTGTTTCCGGGAACGCCCTTGCAAATTTTGTCATCCCGCCAGTCACAAAATAAACCGGTCGCTGCAGCTTCGGTGTCTTCAACTGTCTGTCACTAAACGTTATCATTATTTATCCTCCTATCTGGGTTATATTCCTCTCGACAAGGTGCAATAACCCCCCTTGCAATAGGGTATAGTCTGATTTGTAATATACTTTTTTATCAAAACAATATTTGTCATGTCCTTGAATCAGAAATCATCTTTTTCAAAAGTATGTCAACCAAATTCAGGGGCAGCCCGACAACGTTCTCATAATCCCCGTCCACCATAGCAACAAAATCATCACCCACGTCCTGGATGCCGTACGCCCCGGCCTTGTCCAGGCAGGTTCCGCCTTCCGCATAATGCCTGATTGCGTCCCCGGATAATTCCCTGAAAGTCACATGGGTAGTCTCGAATTCGGTGAGTTCCGTGCCGTTTTCAGTATTCACTACGGCCACCCCGGTTATAACCCGGTGCGTTCTGCCGGAAAGTGCTTCCAGCATTGAGACCGCTTCCTCAGTATCACCCGGTTTACCCAATATCGTATTGTCCAGAACAACTATGGTATCCGCGCCGATTATGATGGCGCCCGGATGGTCCCGGAAAACGCTCCTGGCCTTTCTCAGGGCATTGGTCATTGCGATATCTTTCGGGTCAGATTCGCTGTCCATCACCTCATCCGCTTTGGCCGGAACAGTAACGAAGATTGGAACTATCCTTGCCAGCAACTCCTTTCTCCTGGGAGAGTCGGAAGCCAGTACTATGCGGAATCCCATGCAGTTCCGAAAGTTGTCTGGGCTAATAAATGTTTCAATGCCAACCCTTTTTTACAACATCGCCATCCGTGTTCTATATAGAGGTGATTGAAAGATGCATCCGGTAATAGGTATAAGGCGCGAGGACAAGAACGAGTGGGAACGCAGGGTGCCGCTGGCCCCAAGGCATGTCAAGGACCTGGTAAGCAAGGGTTTTGCCGTTCATATTCAGCCGTCCGAGATTCGCGTTTTCAAGGATTCCGAGTATGTGGAGGTCGGTGCCAGTGTTCAGGAGGACCTTTCCGATGCCAAGATAGTCTATGGCATCAAGGAATTTCCCGAAGAGTTCATCCTGCCCAACCAGGCCAGCATGTTCTTCGCTCATGTCATCAAGGGCCAGAAGTACAATATGCCCATGCTCCAAACCATTCTGGACAGAAAATGCACTTTGATTGACTATGAGAAGGTCACCAATGACAGAAATCAGCGCCTCATATTCTTCGGTAATTATGCGGGACTTGCGGGTATGCTGGAGACACTTTACACCTACGGGAAACGCCTGGAATACGAGGGTTACGATACTCCCTTCCTGGGGTTGAAAAGGCCCCTGGAATACGGCAGCCTGGACGAGGCAAAGGCCGCACTGTACGTTGTGTCTCGCTGGATATCCATAATGGGATTGCCGAAGGGCATGGGTCCCCTGGTGGTGGGCTTTACAGGTTACGGAAATGTATCCAAGGGCGCGCAGTCCATCCTGGACATACTGCCGGTGGAGGAGGTCGCGCCGTCCGAACTGAAGGGGATGTTCGACAAGGACGATTTCTCGCCGCATCTGATTTACAAGGTAGTATTCTATGAGAAGGACATGGTTGTTCCGGCCGACCCCAACAATCATTTCGATTTGCAGGACTATTTCAAGCACCCTGAGAAATACGTTGGTGTGTTCGAGCAATACCTGAACAAGCTCAGCATACTGGTGAATTGCATATACTGGGACGCGAAATATCCGAGACTTGTGACCAAGAAATGGGTGAAGGATAAATGGACGAAGCAATCCATGCTCAAGATCATCGGCGACATAACCTGCGACATCGAGGGCTCCATCGAATGCACCCTGAAGGCCACCGAGCCTGGGAATCCGGTCTACGTGTACAATGCCGAGAAGGACGCCAAGGAATGGGGCTGGGAGGGCAACGGTCCGGTAATCATGTCCGTTGACACTCTTCCTTCCGAGTTACCCAGGGAGGCATCGATATTCTTCGGCAGCCAGCTCATGCCCTTCGCCCAGTCCATCGGGAAGGCAGACTTTGACGTGGAATTTGCGGAATTGGACTTACCCCCGGAGATAAAGAAGGCGGTCATTGTTCACAAAGGCAAGTTCACGCCCAATTACGAGTACATCTCAAAATATCTTTGATTAAATGAATGTCATTCATGTGCAGAGGTAATATGACCGAGATAATTGAAAATTTGAAACCAGTGTTCACCAAACCATTTTATTGTAAAAATGTCGAGAAAACTTTGGCTTTCAAGCCGGAGATGAATCGACATAAACAATAAAAGCGTGGGAATCCGCCATGTACCGTTCAATCTATTGCGCAGGAAATCAAAGCTGTCAGGCTTTGATAAATCAGGTGCATGGCCCCCTGGGTAAACTTCCAGCCCTGGTAACAAACGCCAGCCACTTTAGGGGCTGGTAGTTTACATAATCTTGATTGTGTGGGCCATCCTGGCGATAATCTTTGGCATCTACGACCTGCAAATATCTCAAACATTGGCCAATGAATCATCGCCTCTGGGGGAATTCGGAAGGGATTACGGTGAACTGCCCGGGTTTGGTTTGATTGCGATCTGCATTATCATATGTGTCGGGTACTTTTTTGACAATCCGAAGTATCGGAGGACAATCGGAATTATTGGGATACTCGCCGGAATAGTAATCATTTGCCTGGGTTTCCTCCTTCATGACACGCCGCTCATTTTGATTGGCGGCACCGTCTCGGTTTCAATTGCCGTTCTTTTGATTCTCACACCCCAAATCCAATGGAAGATATACAATAAATTGGCCCACATGGTACTGTATCTGGCATTTATTGTGCCCTTACTGTTTGTGCAGACCGTGAAAGTTCTTTCAGGAAGGGTGCGATACAATGACCTTCTGCCGGACCATTCGAATTATTCTCCCTGGTACATCTTCAACGGTTTAGATATTCACAACAGCAGTTTTCCGAGCGGCCACACGACCATGGCCTGGATGTTCCTGCCGGTTCTGATTTTTCTCTGGAATGGCAATTTCGACAAGGGTGTGAAGTTACTTGCTTCCATAATGATAATCGGCTGGGGGGCCTTCGTTTTAACAAGCCGGGTGATAATCGGTGAGCATTATGCCTCCGACGTTCTGTTCTCCACCGGAATGGTTGTAATGGTTACTTATCTTCTTTACAAATTGTATTACAGAAAACAGCAATAATCCTTATCTAAGTGAAGATGTATCGCCAGCCGACCCTGGGAAATACCCTCGGTCAAAGGTGTGTGCAAAAATGAAAAACGTATTGGTACTCGGTGCCGGAATGGTGGCAAGGCCCATGGTGGTCTATCTCCTGGAACACGGATTTCGGGTTACGGTTGCCAGCAGGACGGTGAGCAAGGCAGAGGCATTGATCGGCGGTCACAAGAACGGAAAGGCTGTGGCCTGGACTGTTGAACAGGGCGAAGAACTGAAGAAAATGGTCTCGGAGAATGATCTAGCCGTCAGCCTGTTACCCTATCTGTACCATGTCCAGGTGGCCAATGCATGCCTGGAGTTCAACAAGCATCTTGTGACAACGTCCTACGTCAGCGATGCAATGAAGGCGCTTGATGAACAGGCAAAGGCCAAGAACCTGGTATTCCTGAACGAATCCGGCCTTGACCCGGGCATCGACCACATGTCCGCCATGCGGATAATCCATGATGTCGAGAAGCGCGGCGGCAAGATAACGAGTTTCCGCTCGACAACAGGAGCTCTCCAGGCCTTCGAAGCAAACAATAACCCCTTCGGTTACAAATTTTCCTGGGCCCCCAGGGGCGTGCTCCTGGCTTCCAAGAACCCCTCCAAGTGGCTGGAGAACAGCAAGGTCCGTGAATACCCCGGTGAACAGTTATTCGAGAACTACCGCATAGAGAACGTGCCCGGAGTCGGCGCGTTCGAGAACTACCCCAACAGGAATTCTGTCCCGTACAAGGAAATCTACGGCCTGAAGGACGCCCAGACCGTTTACAGGGGAACGTTCAGAATGACCGGCTGGTGCGAGACGATGCGCAATGTCGTCGCCCTGGGCCTCCTTGAGGAGACGCCCATGGAATCACTCAAAGGGAAAACCTATGCCGACCTAATGAGGCATCTGGTAAAGGCAACGCCCGACGAATGCATTGCAGCCGCGACCGCCAAATTCCTCGGCCTTAAACCGTACTCCGCTGTCATCAAGAGGCTGGAATGGCTCGGCCTGTTTTCGGATAGGATTCTTCCAACAGACAAGAATAACCCGTTGGACTGGATGAATGTCCTCACCCTGGAAAAGATGTCGCTCGGAAAGGACGAGAGGGACATGATTGTCATGTACCACGAGTTCCTGGCAGAATTCCCCGGGAAGAAGGAACACATCACCTCAACACTGCTGGACTTCGGCGAGATCGGCGGCGATACGTCAATTGCCAGAACAGTGAGCCTGCCGGCCGCGATAGCCGTCCGCATGATACTCGAGGGCACAATCACCCAGCCGGGCGTCAATATTCCGGTATCTCCTGGCATCTACAACCCGATACTTGATGAGCTGTCCAATATCAACATAAACTTCAAAGAGGAGACGAAAACACTCTAGAACAAATCAATGCTGCCGGAGAAATCTGGCAGCATACTTTTCATAATTTTTAAAAATATTTTCTAATTAATATATATTTATAATTTCCCCACATTTATATACACCATCTGAATATGCTTTCGTAAGGCCCCAATTCACAAGGCCAGTATCTCGGAGGAATGAAAATGCCAACATCCCAGGAATTCATGAAAATCGAATCGAAATACGGTGCGCACAACTATCACCCCATACCGGTGGTCATCTGTAAAGCCAGAGGTATCCACGTCTGGGATCCGGAGGGGCGCAAGTACATGGACATGCTTTCCTCTTATTCCGCGCTGAACCAGGGCCACTGCCACCCGAAGATACTCAAGGCCGCGAACCAGCAGATGAAGCTTGTCACCCTCACATCCAGGGCATTTTACAATGATAAGCTCGGTCCGTTCATGAAATTGCTGACCGAAGTTTCAGGCATGGACGTTGTCCTGCCCATGAACACCGGCGCCGAAGCGGTTGAAACAGGCATCAAGCTGGCCAGGAAATGGGGCTACAAGAAGAAGGGCATCCCCGAGAACAAGGCCGAGATAATCGTCTGCGAGCAAAATTTCCATGGTCGCACCACGACCATCGTCGGATTCTCTTCCGATTTTGGCAGCAGGGACGGGTTCGGCCCGTTCCCGGCAGGTTTCAAGGCCATTCCCTACAATGACACAAAGGCGCTGGAAGCCGCGATAACACCCAACACCGCTGCTTTCCTGGTGGAACCCATACAGGGTGAGGCTGGAGTAATCGTCCCATCTCCCGGATACCTGAAGGAGATAAGGAGAATATGCACCCGGAACAATGTACTGTTGATGTTGGACGAGGTTCAGACAGGCTTTTGCAGGACAGGAAAGATGTTCTGCTTCCAGCATGACGGCATCAAACCGGATATTCTGCTCGTTGGAAAGGCACTTGGCGGCGGAGTCATGCCAGTTTCCGCGGCAATCGCCTCGAAGGATGTAATGAGCGTCATGACGCCGGGCGATCACGGTTCAACGTTCGGCGGAAATCCCCTGGCCTGCGCTGTGGCCACTGCATCCCTGGAAGTTCTCCTGGAGGAAAGGCTCGACAGGAGAGCAGCGGAAATGGGCGAATATTTCATGGAGAAGCTTCGTTCCATCAAGAACAGGAAGATATGCGACGTGCGAGGCAAGGGTTTGCTCATCGCCATTCAACTCACGAAGGAAGCCGGTCCGGCCAGGCAATACACCGAGGCCCTGAAGGACAACGGACTTCTCGCAAAGGAGACCCATGAGACGACAATCAGATTCGCGCCGCCGCTGGTCATTACTAAGAAGGAGATAGATAGAGCGGTCAGGATAATCACGCGGGTCCTCAAGTGAGTCGCACAGATTGACGGCGCACCGTGCCAGCACCCTGTCAAGAACATTCCATATCCTAAAGCGGTGAACGCAATTATGAACATATCCAAACGTCGCGTTCGCCAATGGCGCGGAAACAAATTATTGCTAAATCCAGCACCATATGGCTTGCTTCATTTTGCAAACAAGCGGTGAATGCGAAAAGTAAACTACCAGCCCCTAAAGTGGCTGGCGTTTGTTGCCAGGGCTGGAAGTTTACCCAGGGGGCCATGCACCTGATTTATCAAAGCCGATTAGCTTTGATTTCATGTGATGAGATATGCACACGATGCATGGCAGGTCATGCATATGAGCATGGCGGTCTGTTTTTTGTTCAGATTCGTGTAAATGGCCTCTCATCCCCGGCTTAAAAACCGGGGGGTTCTCGGCCTTTATCACTAAATTCAAACATTCTGGAGCGTTCGCCATGATTGAACATTTTATTACAATCACAATCATTTATGTGGAATTTCCGCAATCGACATTATGCAAACAATTTGATTGCGGCAGCGATTACGACATTCTGCAAACGATGAGATTGCGGTTACCGACAGCAAATTATATACTCCCATTCCCCCATTCCCATATGGTGTTACCATGACTGCGAAAAATGGAGGAGAAAGCGTGCCAGATGCTGCAAGGGATTCGAAATCGCTGGAGAATTTCGTCAGCGATTACATGAACGGATACCGGGAATACATCACGTCCAAGGACATGGATGAAATTCACACCCCGCAATTCTTCAAGGGATATCCATTCTCCGCGGACATATTCGAGTTGCCCAACGGTGCCGTGTGCGCCCTTTTCCGCAAGAGCAACCGTTCAAAGTATTCCGCCCAGCAGGGCGATTTCGAGGACCTTATGGTCAAGCTGAAGGACCCCGATTTTGATTTCATGCAGGTGTTTCCGCCTTTCACGGAATTCACCGCCGAGGAAGCCAAGCGTCTCGCTCGTACGGACGCTGACAGGGACCTGAAGTCCTCCAGGCGTCTGGAGATGCTCACTGCCGCGGAATCGCATATCGCCGACATACACAATGACATTCAGGCGGTTGTGGACCTCAACCCGTGGCTGGACCAGCAGACCATGGAGCAGAAGAAAAAGCTTGACAGGGCCAGGGAATTGATTCTGGAGCTTTTCAATGAAGTTGACATCAGCCGTGAGGAACGTTTCTCTGATTATCTGCGACAGTTGACCGAAGTGATGGCCTTCGAGAAGGGTGAGATGGAAGAAGTTACCGGTGAGATGTCCATCCAGATGGAAACGGCCCTCCAGGAGATGGACGCAAGATTGGACGAACTTGAGGATGAAATGGCAGCCCGGGAGAAGGAATCCGCCGATGCCGTGAAGGGGATAGCTATGAGGTTGAACTCGCTTGAGAAAGGAGGTTCCACAAAGGAACTGGCATCATCCCTGTCAAAATTGCAGTCCGCTTTCAGGGATTTATCCAGGGAATTCCAGGGCGTCGAGAAGACTTTTGATGCTCAAAACTCTGAATACGCCGAGGTGAAGGACACAGTGGAGAGGGACAGTAAGCGTACCTACAACCTGAACGAAAGGGTTACCGACCTGGAACGTGCCACGGCCAACTTGAAGAAGGAGGCCGGAAAGGACAATATGGCCGCAGTCAAGGCTCTCGAGGGGCGGATGAACGTCATGGAAAAGGACCTCAGAACCGTGGCAAAGAAGGCCGAGAGAATGAGCGCTGTAAGTGAGCAACCAGTTGTGGTGGAATCCCCGGTTGTGGAGACCGTGGAAACCACTCCCGACGGAAAGACCGTGAAGAAGACCGTGAAAAGAACCACCACCACAAAAAAGACAACCAGGTCCAAATAGGATTTTGCATGCACAGGATATGTGTCATACCGGGAGACGGGGTCGGGCCGGAAGTAATCGCATCCGCCAGGGCCGTACTGGACAATCTTGATGTTCCCCTGCGGTACGAGGAGACCGTGGTGGGCACTCCGTCTTTCGAGAAATACGGCGTTTACATAACCAAGGAAACGCTTTCACTGGCCACCGAATCCGATGCCATATTTTTCGGCGCACTGACCACTCCCAAACGCCGGGATTATGTTTCGCCGCTGCTTTTACTGCGCTGGAACCTCGAGCTATATGCCAACGTCAGACCCTCTTTCTGCCTGAACCCGGCATTCTGCCTGGTGCCGCTGGACATCGTGATTGTGCGCGAGAACACCGAGGGACTTTACGGCGCAGCCGAGAGAGAACTCGAAAACAACGCTGTTCTCACCGAACGAATAGTCTCCGAGGCTGCCTGCCAGCGCATAATTGACTTTGCTTTCGATTATGCCAAGAAGAACAATCGGGGAAAGGTCACCTGTGTCCACAAGGCCAATGTGTTGCGCACGTCGGACGAGATGTTCAAGAAGCTCTTCTATGGAACTGCGGTCAACTACGCATTCTACAACAAGATAAGGAGCGACGATGTTCTGGTGGATGCCGCGGCGATGTACATGTGCAGGGAGCCGGGTCGTTTTGATGTCATTGTCACGCTGAACCTTTACGGCGACATACTTTCCGACGAGGCCGGCGGTCTCATAGGCGGCCTGGGGTTCTGTCCATCGGCCAATATCGGAAAGAAGAACGCGCTTTTCGAGCCGGTTCACGGTTCGGCCCCTGACATCGCCGGGAAGGACGCTGCCAACCCCACAGGGATGATACTTTCCGCTGCAATGATGTTGGATTATCTCGGCATGCCGGAAAAATCAAGCCTTATCAGGGAATCCGTTCGGAAATGCTTTGCGAACAAGAATAACTGGACCAAGGACGTCGGCGGGGAATGCGGCACCGGGGAATTCACTAAACGACTGATAAAAATCATCGATGAGAAAGCAGCAATCTCATAAGCAAACAGTAGTACTTGTTCAATGAAATGAAGCAATAACGATTGTAGATTTTAGATTTACGATTTTAGATTTACGACGGATTGACTGACCGAAGCGAATAGTGAAAAGTGTAAAGTGAATAGTGAAAAGTGACGTTGGGAGGTAAATGATGAAAGAATCGGTACTCAAGGAAATTACTCAGTTTTTCATTTTTCACTTATCACTATTCACTGTTTTCACTGTTCACTAAAAAAGATTGATAAAACAGCATACTGGAAGCATCAATCTAAGATCTAAAATCTAAAATACGTCACACATTCAGAGCCTTGATGACCCTCTCCACATCCACCTTGGTGTTAACGCACCCGGTCTTGCTGAGCGGTACCGACCTGGTGGGAATTCCGGCATTTGAAAGCTTGGATATTGCTTCCTCAAGTTCGTAATAGCAGGCAACTCCGAAGCACGCCTTTGGCCTGTATTTTTCAACAATTTTGAATACCATGCTGCCGCCCGGCACGATGAATGTCCTGTACCCCAGTCGGTCGGCTTCATCCAGTATCGGGTTGATGTCGCAACTTCCGCATCTCTTGCATACGTAACCGTCTTCAGTCATTTCGGCCTTGCAGACCGAAATATTTCTCAGGCAATGCGAGATAAAAAGCAAGCGCTGGTTCGGCGGTACGGCCGCAAACGCCCTCATGTTGAGATGGTTCTTCAGTGTGATGTAAATCTCATCGATATAGCTGGTCTCGGCACCGAGTGCTTCCAGCGTGCTCTTCACGGCATCCTTTGTACCAAGGTCAATGCCGAGTTCAATGAGTCTCTTGACTGATTTGTCTATGCTCATCTATATTGAATAGGGGAAAGAGGTATTTATTAGTTGCACCCCCGCAAAATTATGCATTCAGATTGCTTGCTATAATTTTGCGGAAATTCCACACACGATGAATCTGTTTGTTTGTAGAATGATGATTCATGGCGAATGCTCATTATTGCATAGATTTAGACTTCGCATTCACCGATTGCTTGCAAAATGAATGGAATTTTATGATGCTGGATTTAGGTTGAAATTGTTCCCGCATCATGGGCGAATGCGATGTTTGGGTATGACTGGAACTGCATTCACCGAGTTTGTTCAGGGCAAGCCCCCACACCCCCCAACCTTCGGAATGATTGTTGGCGCGGTAATGTTGCTGACCTGGAGGTCAGGCCGGCTGGGGGCACCCCCAGAATTTCCAATGTGTTTATTACTATTCTGAGTGGCATTGAAAATGGTGTAGCCCATAAGGAAGTGGAATATTCACAGGTCGGCATGGAGGTAATCGTGATTCCGTTGGCTCAGCTGCCGAAGGACGTTAAGGGGAGGGGGAGGGAGCTGGAGGGGTGGGTGTGGGGGTGAAGTTTTAAGCAATCTTCCGTTTACATCGCAACTTAAACAATATAATTGAAACTGATATCACAGCAATAAGAATGGTTAGTATCCAGATATAAGTTGTATCATCTGGTGTTTCATCAGAAATATATGGTTCGGCTCCATCAATTGAAATTCCAATCTCATATGAATTTTGCCCTATGTGTGAATTATTGGAATAAAAATCTCCAATATCCGCCACTTTATTAGATGAAAATGTGTTGTTTGAAGCGTGAATGTTATTTGAATATAAATAACATAATCCACAATTATTATGTTGTCTTATTGTATTATTTGTAATTTGAATATTATCTGAGGAAAAAGCAATAATTCCCGTGTTATAATTATTTTCAATTAAATTATATCTTATAACACCATTTGACACATGATATAAATATATCCCATATGTCGCCGTAACATTAGAAACATAAATGTTTTGTATGATAAAATGGTCCGTTGTGTTGTAAATGAAAATGCAAAATTGACCTACTCCGCCCTCATTGTTGATATATTGCTTACTTGTGATGGAAAGTTTTTCAATAATCCAGGGATTGGAAATAGTACCATTTCCACCCGACACACCATTTTCAGGAGTAAAGTCAATATTGGAACTTATTTGAATTGATGAATGAACAGTGAGAATGTCCTTTGAGATACCTTCTTGGCCAAAAACGTCAATACTAAAGAAGCAGGGTGATAAGATGATATAAGTAATGAGAATAAAAGTTGCTAACCACACACTAAACTTAACTTCACCACATTGTCTTCTCATATTCAGCCCTCCGGTCTTGTCATGGTTAAACAATGAATCGCACCAAGATTGAGAATTTGTTCAGATGGAATATCAATTGGGATAATCTCTTTGTTGGGAAATGCTTGTTGAAACTTAATTAACGCATTTTGATCGTAATCATACAGTTGCGGAATCCAGGTAGCATGGTAGTATTGAGGAACAAGCACTACGTCATTTATTATCAGAGCGTTTGTGTAAGAAAAGATGAGACCAGAGGAAATAAGTGTATCTACTTCAATTATATCAAATCCCCAGGATTTAAGGTTATTATATGCGTTAGTTACCCTATTGAAATCTTCAAGATTATCCGTTTCAACAATGTGAGGTAATATCACTTTGTTGGAGGAGGTAAAATAAACAATCATGTCAAGGTGGCAATTCGAATCAGAAGCTAAAGGATTTATGTATCTAATATCTCTGAGTCCATACGCCGATTTGAGTTCATTATACTTATCTAGATTATTATATGATGTATATCCAATTCCATTCCCATCTGTTTGAAAGTTTCCCCCATGAAATTCCAAGGTATCATGAGTGTCTATGTAGGAAATTTCATTTATGTACTCATTATAGTATGTTTGAGGGCATAAGTCCAAGGAAGAACCCGTTGTTCTATATTTCCAGTCAATAATCCCCCTTTGGCCAAATTGATTAGTAACAAACTGAGGTCCATAATCTCTTACAAAATTATTTGTATTGTCAATACTGATGAATCTAATTTTATCAATATCTGGTAGATATGAAAGTTCCGACCGTACCACATTTTCCAATTCAGGAGTCGGAATAATTATAGTAAGAAGGTTAATTTGAGATATCGTACTGTTGATAATATTTAGGTTCATTACCCATATTGCTGGGATATTAACTTTAGCTACCCACGTTATTATCAACTCATCCTTCTGCCCCCACTCCGGCGGCGTGAACCAATCGCTGCCGTCCAGAATCCCATCACCGTCCGTATCTGGATTCAACGGGTCAGCACCGTAAAATTCGGTTTCCTTACCGTCGTTCATCCCATCGTTATCAGTGTCTGGGTCCGTCGGGTCCGTCCCGTACGCCGGTTCCCCGGGCGCCCTCTCCCTCACTTCCTGCCACCACGTCAGCCCGTCCCCATCCCCGTCGTTCTGGGTAATGTCGAACCACAGCTCGCAGTCGTCCAAGAAGGATATCGGCGCTCGCCGGTTGCACTGGCTCGCTACTTGTTTCGTCTCCATTTTGCGCTTGGCGACAATGAGAATCAAATGCCTACGAAAACACCGTCTCCACTCTCCCTGCGACGCTATCAAAATGACGGTCGAGTGCCTACGGTGTCCCTCGGCCCTGCGTTCCTCGGGCTGCGCCGCGTTATCCGCCGCCATGCTGGACGCATCCCCCGCCCGACGCTCCTCCGCCGGCTCGCGCCCGTCCCCCCGCTCGCATGCTCGGAGCGATTTGATTGGATATAGCTGGATGATGGTAATGGTGTGCATTTCTTTCCCATTGCGGAAAGGTGGGTTGCGGGCTAAATCAATCGTCTGCGTGAACATAAAGAACCTCTCCTGTGTTGGCATCGATATAAATTTCAGCGCTATGGGGATTGTCCATGATTCCCATGTCAAGAAAGCTAATGAACCAGACTGGGCGGTCTGGATATGTATCTCGGATTTGCAGTGTATAACCGATGTCTGCATGAGTATACTTTTTAAGAAATGAGTGAATTTCATTATTATCCAAAGTAATTTGATGCGCTTGAGAGCTATCGAGAGTCCAATTTTCTATTGTTTGCCCAATATCTTCTAAATAACGAATAGCATAAGAACATGATGTTGTATTGTTGGCGTATACGATAATGTGTGCCCGCTCATATCTAACGCCATCGGCAACTATCTCTTCAGTATTAGGTGAATAATAAGTGAAAATCCATCCCTCTGCATTTCCTTCTATTTTCTCACTTGAATCTAATGAACCGATTTGCGTTAATCGTGCGTCATCATGCCAGGATTTTGCAATGCTCTCGGCTACAGTGCTCCCTTCCATGGCGGTAATTCCTGAAGAATGAGAATTGTCGAGTGCAAGGTAAATGATTGTGCCCATCAACATAGAACCTACCACAATTATTATGGTCACATATATATATAATTTCAATTTATCATCCTCCGTGTGTGTATCCAGCGCAAGCAGTTGTGGTTTCAATATATACTACATTTTGCGTAAAGAATATTGAACTCGTATACAAATTAAAATTCTCTCTATTAATTGTATTAACATCAATATCAATATATCCTCCGCTCATGTGCATATGCCCGCAGAACACCGCCTCCACGGTCATGTCCTGCTCGTTCACCCATTCCACGAAGGGGATGTCGCGGTCCTCTTTGAGTTGTACTGGCATGTCCGGGTCACCGGTTAGTTCGTATGTATTGTGCGTGCCTGCACCTCCATGACCAACTATAGGGCCATGAGTGAATATAAATGTGTGGGTTTTGCCAGCTGCCATAGCGGTGTTGTAATCAGATTTCATCCAGTTCAATTGGTCTGTGGTAAGGCCTGCAAGGTGTGGAGGATCTACCA
>Ga0180732_1000821_pt1 | contig 22577 bp, 21 predicted proteins | sample KR11_01MetaG_FD_148674 | JGI IMG/M metagenome (GOLD analysis project Ga0180732, IMG submission 148674) | Groundwater microbial communities from the Olkiluoto Island deep subsurface site, Finland - KR11_0.1 MetaG | ecosystem: Environmental > Aquatic > Deep subsurface > Groundwater | place... | reverse complement strand
GGAAGACGCCGTTGAACAAGAGGTTCAGGAAGAGCCGGAAACATCGGCGGATTCCATGGAGCTTTCCGAGGATGAAATTTCAACCGATTCGGAAGAGGTTCAGGAGTCGTCGGCATCGACAGCCCCTTCGGAACCGGTGCCTAACAAACAGCGGTCCCTTGTGAAAAAACGCAAGGACAAAAAAGACATGCCCGCGAAAATCATCAAGCTGGGACCCCGTCCGTCCGTGCCGGCTGAACCTGAAACAAAGCCTGAGGTCCCTGCAACGAAAGAACGAACCGAGGCGGTTTCCCCAAAAAGGGAAAAAATAGAGGCAGGCAAACCCCAGCTTGTTCAAGCAAAGGCCGAAACGGAAGAAGAGTCCGAAGCCCGTAAAACTGCTGGAAAAGACAAAAAGAAGAAAGGCCTCAAAAAAACCGTAGAGGAAACGGAGGAGGAACTTAAAACCCAGAAGAAGAAGAGTTCCTTTCGAAAGAAAGCCGTTGTCGAAGCGGATGACTTGTATTCAGCCGACGCTCGAGCGAAAAAGCATCGGAAAGGGGATAAGGGGAAGAGATCCCCCAAAGGCCTTAAGCCGCAAATCACCATACCCAAGGCGATTAAGAGAAGGATTAAAATCGATGACACGATTCTTCTTTCCGAATTGGCCAAACGCATGGGAATTAAAGCCAACGAAATCATTCGAAAACTCATGATTAGCGGAGTGATGGCTACGGTGAACCAGGTGGTTGATTTTGAAACCGCAGCCGTGGTGGCTTCGGAATTTGAATATGAAGTCGAGCGTGCTGCATTTGAAGAAGATGTGGTATTGAAAACAACCGTGGATGAACCAGACATGCTTATCCTGAGACCCCCGGTGGTTACCGTTATGGGACATGTGGACCACGGAAAGACCTCCCTGCTGGACGCCATTCGAAAAACCAATGTGACCGAATTTGAAGCCGGAGGCATCACACAGCATATCGGGGCCTACAACGTTCAGACCGATAAGGGCCAGATCATATTTCTGGATACACCGGGACATGAAGCTTTTACAGCCATGCGCTCCAGGGGAGCCAGCGTGACGGATATCGTCATTCTCGTGGTTGCCGCAGATGATGGCGTCATGCCCCAGACCATTGAAGCCATCAACCACTCAAAAGCCGCCCGAGTTCCCATCATTGTGGCCATCAATAAAATAGACAAACCCAATGCCGATCCGGATCGTGTTCAACGGGGGCTTGTGGATGCGGGCCTGACCCCTGAAGACTGGGGAGGAGATACCATCTTCATGAAAATTTCCGCCAAAAAAGGCTTGGGCATAGACGAATTGCTGGAAATGGTTCTGCTTCAAGCCGAGCTACTGGAATTAAAGGCAAACCCGAACAAGCTTGCCTCGGGCCATGTGGTGGAAGCGAAGCTCGATCCCGGAAGGGGCCCGATTGCAACCGTGCTGGTCCAGGATGGAACCCTTCGCATCGGAGAACCTGTGGTTTGCGGGCTGCACTACGGACGGGTTCGAGCGCTTGTAAACGACCGGGGGCAGGAAGTGGAATCCGCCGGTCCATCCATGCCGGTTGAAATTATCGGCATCAACGGAGTCCCCAATGCCGGGGATGAGTTCGTGGCTGTTGCTGACGAGAAGACGGCAAAACAGGTGAGTCAAAACCGAATTCAGAAGCAACGTTCCAAAGAGCTGGCCAGAACCACCCGGCTGAACCTGGACAACCTTTTCCAGCATATGCAGGACGGTAAAATCAAAGATCTGAACCTGATCATCCGAGCCGACGTCAATGGATCCATAGAGGCCATCAAGGATTCCCTGGAAAAATTGTCCAACCAGGAGGTTAAGATCAATGTTCTCCATTCGGCCACAGGAGCCATTGCCGAATCGGATGTTTCCCTTGCGGCGGTGTCCGAAGCCATCATTATCGGCTTTAATGTCCGACCGAACCCCAAAGTCCAGACCATGTCCGTGGATGAAAATGTCAGTATTCGATATTATAACATCATCTACAACGTGATCCAGGATATTCAAAACGCCATCGTGGGCCTGATGGCTTCAACCTTTGAAGAAAAAGTCATCGGAAACGCCGAGGTCAGAGATCTGTTCCACGTTCCTAAAATCGGCACCATTGCGGGTTGCTACGTGCTGGACGGTAGAATCGCCCGCGGCCAAAAAGTCCGCCTTGTTCGTGACGGGGTGGTATTATATGACGGGAAGATCAGCTCCCTTCGCCGGTTTAAGGATGATATGAAAGAAGTCCTGACGGGATTTGAATGCGGCATAGGCATTGAAAACTACAATGATATTAAACTTGGTGACATCATTGAGTGCTATGTGATTGAAGAAATAAAACCGCACCTTTAATGTTTTTAAAGAAGGTTGGATAAATAAAGCGTATGGTTGTCGGTACGGGAAAATTGGTTTTCAGGCTCCATGAGTGCCATTCTTTGAAAACCAAGAGAAGTATTGTAAAGGCCATCATTAAGCGAATGCAGGATCATTTCAACGCTTCCGTTGCCGAAGTGGGAGCCAACGATATGCACCAGCGGGCTGAAATCGGATTCGCCATGATAGGAAACGATCATCGGCTTATTAATTCAAAGATCGACCTTCTTTTGAATATGGCCGATGCAATCGGTATTGCGGAAATGATTGATTCGGAAATGGAAATCATCAGCTTATGAGCACTTTTACAAGATCTGAAAGGGTGGGACATCACCTTCAGAAATCTTTGATGGATATCCTTAAAAAAGATATTAAGGACCCCAGGCTGGAGATGGTGACCATTACCCGTGTGAAATTGACCAAAGACATGAAAATGGCACAGGTCTATTTTTCCATGACAGGTAGCCGGAAATCCGTGGAGGACGTGGAAAGCGCCTTCCAAAGCGCCCACGGCTTTTTAAAAAAGGCCCTTGGCAGGGAAATGGATTTAAGATACATGCCGGAACTCCGGTTTTATTATGATGATTCCCTGGATTATGCATCAAAAATCAATGAATTGTTTAAATCTTTAGAAACAGACGATGGAAAGAATAGCCCAACAGATTAAAGCCGGTAGAAAAATCCTACTGGCCTCACATATGGATCCGGACGGCGATTCCGTGGGTTCTCTTCTGGCTCTCGGTCTGGCGCTGGAATCAGGGTGCAAGAAGATCACATTATTTAATGAAAGCACCATACCTGCTGTTTATCGTTTTCTGCCGGGGGTGGAGCGAATTACGTCCGGCCCCATCGATGATTCGGCAAAATTCGATTTGGCGATTCTTCTGGATTGCAGCAGTCTTGAAAGAGCGGGAAGCGCTGCGTTGGACATAAGGCAGATACCGTTTATGATTAATATTGATCATCATGCCACCAATACACGATTCGGAGACGAGAATTTGGTTGTTCCCGAGGCCTGCGCTTCTTCAGAAATCGTTTACACCTTGATCAAGCATATGAATATTCCCATGACCCGGGAAATCGCCACTTCGATATACACCGGCATTTTAAGCGATACAGGATCATTCCGTTTCTCTAATACCAATGAGAATGCTTTTTCCATCTGTCGGGAGATGGTGAGTTGCGGCGTGGATCCGTCTTTTGTGGCCCAGCATGTGTACGGGCCTTTTTCCCTGGATAGGTTGAAGCTGCTGAATCATGCCCTGGATTCGCTTGAAATCTCCGGGAATGGCAAATTGTCCCTCATGGTGCTTTCAAGGAATGTATTCAAGAAAACCAACACCCGGCCTGAAGATACGGACGGTTTTTTAAATTATGCAAGAAATATTAAAGATATAAAGCTCGCGGCCCTGATTCAGGAGCAGGAGAGCCCCATACCGGAACAAAGAAACGGGACTCGCAACGGTTTCGGTCCCGGGTGTGAAAGGCCTTTTCATGTGAGCCTGCGTTCGAACGGATGGGTGGATGTGGGAGCCATCGCTCTCTCTTTTGGCGGTGGAGGCCATAGCAGCGCGGCCGGTTTTACCATAACGTCCAATTTGAAGGAGATAAAATCCATACTCTTTAAGCTTTCGGAAAATCTGTAGCGACTGATATGGATCCAAAAACCAGCGGTATTTTAGTGGTGGATAAACCAGCGGGCCTTTCTTCGGCTTCGGTGGTAGGACGGGTTAAAAGGTTGCTGCAGGTAAGCAAAATAGGACATGCGGGAACCCTGGATCCTTTTGCAACGGGGGTTTTGGTCTGCTGCCTGAACAAAGCCACCCGGCTTGCGGGTTTTTTGATCAGCGGGAATAAAACCTATGAGGCGATATTGCACCTGGGAGAAGAAACCGATACCCAGGACGCCACAGGCCGAGTGACAAAAAAAGAAGAAAGGGAAATTCTTTTTTCAAAGCAAGAAATCACGACGGCATTTGATCGTTTTACCGGGCATATCAACCAATTACCGCCCGTCTATTCGGCCCTGAAACATAAGGGTGTGCCTTTATATAAGTTGGCAAGGGCCGGGAACCCGGTTCAAAAACCGGCAAGGCCGGTTGAAATTATGCATATGAACATTGTGGAAATTCATATGCCGTTCATTCGATTTGACGTCACCTGTTCATCCGGGACCTATATACGAGCCCTGTGCTCGGACATAGGCCATGAATTGGGGTGCGGAGGCCATTTAAAGGCCCTGAGGCGAACAGAATGCGGGGGGTTCTCCTTGGATCGGGCCGTCACTCTTGAAGAACTGGACACACTGGCGGCGAAAGACCAATGGATGGATGCCTTGACCCCCATGAAAGATTCTTTGAAGGATTTACCGGTCTGTTTGGCCGATGGAGAATTAACCGAAAAAATAAAAAACGGAAGAGTTTTATCCCGGAATGATCTTTATCCGGAAGAAGTTCGTGATCAAAAAGGGTTGATTGGCTTGGTGGATGAAAACAATGCGCTCATCGCCCTGTTGACCCATGAAGAAAACTCAACAACGTATCCATATTATTGTGTACTAATTTAATAACCAGGAGGAAAAAAGACCAGTGGCTTACACAACAGAAAACAAAAAAAACGTGATTGAACAGCTGAAGACCCATGAAAAAGATACGGGGTCTCCCGAAGTGCAGGTAGGGCTGCTGACCCATCGGATTACCTACCTCACTGAACATTTAAAAATTCATACCAAAGACCATCATTCGCGAAGGGGTTTGCTGATGCTGGTGGGGAAGCGCCGTCGTCTTCTCAATTATGTAAAGACCAAAGATGTCCAACGATATAGAACCCTGATTGAAACCCTTGGATTGAGAAGATAGACCGTCATTTATTTTGGTTGAGCACCGCCGCTGCCGGAAACGCCGGATTGGCGTGTGCTTCATTTCCAAAGCGCTGGCATCCACATGGATGCGCAATGCTTTCAGGATAAGAATATGCAAACAACATTTAAAGCAGAACTTGGTGGAAGGTCCCTCAGTATTGAAACCGGCAAAATGGCAAAGCAGGCTTCCGGTGCCGTTGTTGTTCAATATGGAGATACCATTGTATTGGTAACCGTCGTGGCATCGAATGAGACCCGCGAAACGGATTTTCTTCCGCTGACCGTGGAATATCAGGAAAAGATCTATGCTGCCGGTCGTATTCCAGGCAACTATTTCAGGCGGGAAATCGGAAGACCCAGCGAAAAGGAAACCTTAACGGCCAGGCTCATCGACCGGCCCATACGGCCCCTTTTCACAAAAGGATTTTCCAACGAAACCCAGATCATCGCAACCGTGTTGTCCATGGATCAAAAAAATGATCCGGATACCCTTGCCATGATCGGCGCATCCGCTGCCCTTGAAATTTCGGATATTCCTTTTGCCGGACCGATTGCAGCCGTTCGCGTGGGCCGAATAGACGGCGAATATGTGATCAATCCCGCACTCGAGGACTGGGACAAATCAGACATCAATATCATCGTGGCCGGATCCAAAACCGGTGTGGTCATGGTGGAAGGCGGCGGGGACATCGTTTCCGAAGCAGAAATGCTGGGAGCCATTGATTTCGGTCATCAGGCCATGCAGGCGGTCATCAGCATTCAGGAAAACCTTAAAGCCGCATGCGGAGTGGCTAAAAGAGCGGTCGCGATTCCCGTAAAGGATGAGGCCCTGGTTCAGTTGGTCCAAGAAAAGGCGTCCAGCAAAATTTCAGAGGCCATCATTATTCCCGGGAAAATGGATCGGCACAAAGCCCTGAGAAACATGAAGGTTCTGGTGATGGACGAATTGGGTCCGGACTATTCGGAACGCAAATCGGAAGTCGGTGAAATTCTGGAAAACCTTCAGAAAAAAATCAGCCGGGACTTGATTTTGAAGCAACACCGCAGAATGGATGGCCGTAAATTCGATGAAATCCGTCCCATCACCTGTGAGGTGGGTCTGCTTCCGAGGCCCCACGGCAGCGCCTTGTTCACCCGAGGCGAAACCCAGGTCCTGGGGGTCCTCACCTTGGGCTCGGGTCAGGATGAACAGAGGGTTGAAACCCTGTCCGGAGAAGAATTAAGGCAGTTCATGGTTCACTATAACTTCCCCCCGTATTCCGTAGGAGAAGTCAAAAGAATGGGTGGGCCGTCCCGAAGGGATATCGGCCATGGCGGGCTTTCCACACGAGCCATTGAAAAAGTCATTCCATCCAAGGAACAGTTTGACTACACCATCCGCCTGGTTTCGGAAGTGATGGAATCCAACGGGTCGTCTTCCATGGGCACAGTATGCTCAGGAATCCTGGCCCTCATGGATGGCGGCGTGCCCATCAAAGCCCCGGTGGCCGGAATCGCCATGGGTCTTGTGAAGGATGAATCCAACGTGGTGGTGTTGTCCGACATTCTCGGGGACGAAGATCATACCGGTGACATGGACTTCAAGGTGGCCGGCACCAAAGACGGCATCACCGCCCTGCAAATGGATATCAAGGTCAGGGAATTATCCAGAGACATCATGGAAAAAGCTCTGGAACAAGCCCGGGTGGGCAGATTGTTCATTTTGGAAAAAATGTTGGAAGCCCTGAGGGAATCCCGTGAAGAAATTTCCCCCTTTGCCCCTAAAATCGTCACCATCAAGATCAATCCGGACAAAATCCGGGATATCATCGGCCCGGGCGGTAAAATGATCCGTTCCATCCAGAGCGAAACCAACACCAAGATCGAAATTGATGACTCGGGAACGGTAAAAATCGCTGCGATTTCCAAAGAAGAGGCGGATAAAGCCCTGGCGCTGATCAACGGAATCACCATGGAACCGGAAATAGGAAAAGTTTACGAAGGTACCGTGGTTAAAATCATGGACTTCGGCGCTTTTGTCCAAATCCTTCCCGGTACCGACGGACTGGTTCACATTTCCCAGCTTTCAGACAAGCGAGTGACCAAGGTTTCGGATGTGGTGAAAGAAGGAGATAAAATTAAGGTAAAAGTTCTTGAAATCTCCAAGGACGGTAAAATCCGGCTCAGCCACAAAGCCGCTCTTGAAGAAGAATAACCGCTTGATTACCTGATTTTTACGATAATCCGGCGCCTTTTGGCGCCGGACTTCCTTTTCATCCGCGTGGGAGAAAAAATGGCCGCATCGCCAGAGAAAACAACGCTTCAAAACGGGATCCGAATCCTTTCCAAAAAAATCCCCGGCGCTCGTTCAGTATCCATGGGCATATGGGTCAATGTGGGAGCCCGGGATGAGCAGGTTACCGATAACGGCCTCTGCCACTTCATTGAGCACATGCTGTTTAAGGGCACACGAAAAAGATCCGGCTTTGAAATTGCAAAGCAGTTTGATGCCATCGGAGGCCAGACCAACGCCTTCACCTCCATGGAAACCACCTGCTACCACGCAAAGGTGATTGCCAGCCATACGGCCATCATGTCGGATGTTCTGTCCGACATCTTTTTAAACTCCCTGTTCGACCCTTCCGAAATTGAGAAGGAGCGGCCCGTGATTTTCCAGGAAATCTGTATGGTGGAAGACAATCCCGACGAATATATCCATACCCTGGCCTCCCAGTCCTTTTGGGGCAACAATTCCCTGGGCCGATCCATTCTCGGAAGCCGGGAGAATGTCACCCGGTTTGACCGGAAAACCATACAGACTTTTTTTGCGGATTACTATCAGCCGGACCGCATCGTCATAGCCGCAGCTGGCCACATCGATCACCAACAGCTTTTGGATCGCATGGGGTCCGAATTCGACGCGATTCCACGGGGAGCCGGGTTCCCAAATAGAGTCACCCCTTCCACCTGCGCACAGGTGGACATCAATTACAAAAAGCTCGAACAGGTCCATGTGTGCATCAACACCCGGGGAATCTCCATTTCAGATGACAACCGGTATGCCCTGTCTTTGATCAATACGATTCTGGGGGGAAATATGAGCTCCAGACTCTTTCAGAAAATCCGTGAGGAAAGAGGTCTTGCCTATTCCGTTTATTCCTATGCCTCTTCCTTTGAGGATACCGGCATGTTCGGGGCCTATGCCGGAACGGACCCTCACCAGGTAGCCACAGTGATTGATTTGATATTACAGGAAATGCGCGATATTAAAAACCAAAAGGTCCTCGCATCCGAGCTTCAAAACGCCAAGGAATACACCAAAGGGTCCCTGTTGCTGGCCTCGGAAAGTATCGACAATCAGATGGTTCGCCTGGCCCAGAATGAAATCAACATGGGAAAACAGATTTCCATGGAAAAAGTCATCCGGAAAATCGACGCGGTGACCGAAGACCATGTGATGGAGCTGGCCCGAAATCTTTTTGATTCCAACCATCTTTCCCTCACAACCCTTGGCCCGGTTAAGAAAAAAGATTTACCCAAAGATATGGTTTATCTATAACCAGTCCGGGACAACCCATGACCATGAACCCAAACCCAATCATCGAAATCATCAGGCTCAATCCCCGGGAGGATCAGGATATTCCCCTGCCTCAATACATGACCGCCCATGCGGCGGGAATGGATATATCCGCTTCCCTGAAGGAGGACTTAACCTTGGATCCCGGAGCCATTCGGCTGGTTCCCACCGGTTTGGCCCTTGCCATCCCCGAGGGGTTTGAGGCCCAGATCAGGCCCAGGAGCGGTCTTGCCGTCAAGCACGGCATCGGAATCATCAATTCACCCGGAACCATTGATTCGGATTACCGGGGAGAAGTCAAAATAGCCCTGATCAATCTGGGGGATTCCCCCTACACCATAAAACGCGGGGACAGGATCGCCCAGATGATCATCAATAAAGTCTATCAGGCCCGGCTTCAAATGGTGGATAAGCTCGGCGAAACCCGACGGAATACCGGTGGATTCGGCCATACAGGCCTGTCATGATATGAAAGAGGGCACCTCCGGAGGTGAAAAGCCCTATACGCAAAATGAAGCCCGTCTTTCGGTTTGCGTTCTGGCCAGCGGCAGCAAGGGCAACGCCATCCATGTTTCCGACGGTGAAACCGCCATCCTCATCGATGCCGGTCTTTCGGGCATTGAAATCGAAAGAAGGCTTCGCGAAAAAGGGCTGGAAGCCGATGACATCCATGCCATCCTTGTTTCCCATGAACACAGTGACCATATCCGCGGAGTGGGGGTGCTTTCCCGGCGCTACGACATTCCGGTTTACATCAACAAGGGGACGGAATCGGAAGCGGTTGCCGCAATGGGAACCATCAAACGCACGGAGCCCTTCTCATGCGGAAGGTCTTTTCAAATAAACCATCTCACCATCCATCCATTTTCAACCTCCCATGATGCCTGCGATCCCTCGGGATTCACCATTTCCAGAAACAGCATCAAAATCAGTCTCGCCACAGACCTGGGCATTGCCACCCACATGGTCAAGGAGCACCTCAAAGGAAGCGCTCTGGTCCTTCTTGAAGCCAACCACGACATCAACATGCTTGAAAATGGCCCCTATCCCTGGCCGGTAAAGCAAAGGATCAGAAGCAGGCTGGGTCACCTGTCCAACACGGAGTCCAGGGACCTGTTGATGGAGATCCGGCATGAAGGATTAGGCCGTGTGATTCTGGGGCATCTTAGCGAAACCAACAATACCCCGGAGAAAGCGCTCCGTGAGATAGGCCCGGCCCTGGCAGGTTCAAAAACCAAGCTGACGGTGGCCACCCAGGAGCGGTGCGGGGAAATTTACTATGTTGAAGGCTCGAAAGGCGATTCCACTTGTTTTTGAATCTGATTCAGAGGATGTTCCGAGAAGCTCAGCAGATCAATACCAAACCACACACATTTGCCATTTTGGTTTCAATGGCCTCGTGAAGATGGGTCCAGCTCATGGTCCATCCTGCGAGTTCAAAAAGCTTTGCCACATGGATGCCGAATCCGGACATGGAAGGCCTGGCGGATTCCGGATTGCGGCAGGTTCTTTTGTCCGAAAGGGCAAGGCATTCCATGTGTTTTTGGCAGAAGATCTCTTTGCATGACCCGCCTGCATAGGCCTCTGCGTTGCCAAACCCCATTTGAATGGCCTCTTTTTCAAGGCTGGCTGCGGTTTCGTGGAGCAACTGGAATATTTCCCGGTTATGGCTGGAAAATAGAATTTCGGATGGAACATCGATCTTAAAAAATAGGGCCTGACTGTATTTTCCAAGTTTTTTCTTAAAGGATGCAGGGCCTGAAACATGGGGCGGGCAGCGTTTTGACAACCCGTAGTTTTCGCATCGTGGCTCCAAACACCGTCGGGAAAGGGCTTCATCAATGCAAATGGCCTTGGATGAAATCATGGTTACACCGGTGGCCCCGGTTTGAAGCGCAAAATCCATTAAATGTTGAAGGGGTCGGTTTTGGGTCATGGGTCTATCCAGATTCCCTTTAAATGGGATGATCCCAGGTTTCTCATCTGTTTCTCAATTCTTCGGGCACGGCCCTTCACATAGGCCGAGGGGGCTGCCGCCTTCAGCGTGATGGGGCTGGGCAGAACCGCCGCCAGGAGGGCTGATTCTCTCATGGTAAGTTCGGATGGGGGCTTTGCAAAAACGTTTTGTGCCGCGGCTTTTACGCCATAGATGCCATCCCCGAATTCAGCAATGTTCAGATAGATTTCAAGAATTCGCCTTTTGGACCACAAGGCCTCCATGAGAACCGTGAAATACGCCTCCACCCCCTTTCGAAGAAAGCTTCTGCCTTCCCAGAGAAAGAGATTCTTGGCCACCTGCTGGCTGATAGTGCTGGCCCCCCGAAGCCTTCGGCCTTTTTCGCCTTCTTCCAGGGCATCGGCAATGGCCCCGAAGTCAAAGCCAAAGTGAACGGGAAATTTCTGGTCTTCTGCTGCAACCACCGCAAGGGCCATGGATGGGGAGATGTTTTTCCAACTTACCCAATGGTAGCGAATTTGTTTTCCGTCGGACAATCCCCCCTTGCAAATTTTGGCCACCATGAATGCACTGGTGACGGGGGGGATGAATTTCAGCAGCAGCACAGAAACCATGGATACCAACAAGAATCCCAAAGTGATTCTTGCTGCAAACCAGGAGATCCTTTTTAATATTCGTTTTCTTTTTCCAATCAAAATATAATCCATCGGTTCCTATGTCCGGCCGGATGCCCGGGCGATTTTCGCATAGGCATCCGAATGGTTTATCGGGTGCATTGGTACCACCATTATCACGCGACATCAATCGGATAGTTGCCGGTGCCCAGCTTCAAACGCATGTCCGTCAAAGCGCTTTATTTTGTTCATTCGGCTCCATATTGTTTTCCGTTTTCAGACCTTCCATATTAAATAGCTTGCTTTTGTCCCAAAAGGGTTTATCATGCACCATATCAATACGACCCCGATCAACAAAGGGGTGATTTTTTCTGAAGGAAATATCTGAGTCCCATTGCAGCATCCTCCAGCTTAAGATCTTGAAAACTAAAAGAAAGGAGGATGTTATTATGAAAAATGGTACTGTAAAATGGTTTAACGATGCAAAAGGTTTCGGTTTTATCGAACAACAAGATGGTTCGGATGTATTTGTTCATCATTCAGGCATTAATGCAAGTGGCTTCAAAAGCCTGAGCGAAGGCGATAAGGTAACTTTTGACACAGAACAAGGCCAAAAAGGCCTTTCAGCTGTCAATGTCACTGTGTGCTAAAATTCTGTTTCTCTCCTAAATTGAAGTATGCCGCATGTTAAGCGTGAATACCCCTCATAGCGTGTGTCGCTGAATTTCCAGGATACAAACAAAATACAACCCAAAAAGTGACAAACCCTTGGAATTTTTCCAAGGGTTTTATCAGTTTTCTGAGATTGGAGTCCTTTCCGGCCCGAAAGAGGGTTGATTAGGACTCCTTTATCAATCAAGGGGTCGGGCCATGGCCTTGACCCACGAAAGGAATTTAACCTATTGAATTTTGACATTTTTTCACTTCATCCCGCTGTTTTAAAAGGTGCCCAATCAGCTGGATATATCGTTCCAACCCCCATTCAAGAAAAAGCCATTCCCCACGTCATGAAGGGCAGCGACGTCATGGGACTGGCCCAGACCGGCACGGGTAAAACCGCAGCCTTCATATTGCCCATTCTTCATGGATTGATCAATGCACCCCGTGACGGTATAGGAGCCTTGATCATTGCCCCCACCCGGGAATTGGTGGATCAGATTCATCAGGACATCAAGATGCTTGGAGGGAAAACATCCCTGCGCAGCACCGTGGTTTACGGTGGCGTGGGAATCAACCCCCAGATTCAAGCCCTTAAACATACGGATATTTTGGTGGCCTGCCCCGGCCGGCTTTTGGATCATATCAACCGCCAGACCGTGGATCTTTCCAAAGTCAAAACCCTGGTGCTGGACGAGGCGGATCAGATGTTTGACATGGGGTTTTTGCCGGATATTCGCCGCATCCTCACCCGGATGCCTCAAAAAAACCGTCAGACGCTTCTTTTTTCCGCCACCATGCCCAAAGAAATACGCCGGCTGGCCAATGATGTTCTGCAAAATCCGGTCACGTTGGAAATCGGAGCCGGCGGTCCTGCAAAGACCGTGAGCCACGCGTGGTTTCCCGTAGCCTCCCATTTAAAAACTGCTTTGCTGATAAAAATCATAGGTCATTCCTGTAAAGGATCTGTTCTGGTTTTTACCCGCACCAAATTCCGGGCCAAAAGCCTGGGGGATAAATTGGCCAAAGCCGGATACCCATCCACCTCTTTACAGGGGAACCTGTCCCAGGCCCGGCGTCAGGCAGCGCTCAACGGTTTTCGAAGCGGAGAGTATCAAATCCTCGTGGCCACGGATATCGCCGCCCGGGGGATTGACGTTTCCAAGGTTTCCCACGTGATCAATTACGACATTCCCAGCACCCCCGAAGCCTATATTCACCGCATCGGTCGAACGGGAAGGGCAGAATGCACCGGAGAAGCCTTTACCCTGATTACCCAGGAAGACGCCCTCATGGCCAAGGCCATCCGCGGGATCATCGGGAGTTCTGTGGAACAGCGCAGGCTCACGGGGTTTAATTACGATGCACCCATGGCGTCATCAACCGGGGAAAAGATCCATTCGCAACAAAGACGGGCAAGATACTAAGTAGCCTGCTTGGCACAAGGAGGGATCAACCGTTTTCCAAAGATAAATGATTCTTGAAGGGGCGAATTAAAGTTATGATTAAAATAGCGGATATATAGCGTATAACCGATATAATACAAGCTTGTTTATCGGTTTTCCCATGGAATTATAAAGGAAAACAAGATGAAACAGCAGTGCACCTATCACCCCACAAGAACTGCCCATTGGCTTTGTCCGAATTGCGGCAAAGCCTTCTGCCCGGAATGCGTGGTCAAGCGCGAAAAGGCCGGGTATTCCAAAAATGAACTCCTGCATTTCTGCCCCAAGTGCAACATGACGGTTTCCTGGGCGGGGATCGCCAATATCGTCGATCCTTTCTGGATGCGCCTTCCCAAAATTTTTGCCTATCCTTTTGCCCCCGGGCCCCTGATTTTCATGGCTGTCATCACCTTTTTCAGCATGATTTTTTCAGATCAGGGTCTGGTGAGCGGATTGATTCGATTTGCCGTGATGGGGACCATGGTGAAATATTCCTTTGCAGCCCTGAAGCATACTGCCACAGGCTCATTACGTCCTCCTGCCATTACCAAGGAGGTATTGAGTTCGGATTTTGATGAGGTTTTAAAGCAGTTATGCATCTTCCTCTTTGTGGGTACGGTATTCGGATTCGTTACCGCGAAAGCAGGGTTGGCTTTAGGCATCCTTTCACTGCTGTTCATGCTCTTATCCCTTCCTGCCATGATCATTCTTCTGGTGTCCACCCGCCAATTTTTCCATGCCATCAATCCGGTGCTTTTCGTGTCTCTAATGTTCCGGATCGGCTGGGGATATGCCATCATGTGTCTGTTTTTGCTATTGCTGTCCGGAGCTCCGGCAACGGTGTTTCATTTCATATCCCCCATGCTTCCGGAAAAATTAAGCATTTTCATGGCCGTGTTTGCGGAGAACTTCTACACCCTGGTTTCCTACCATCTGATGGGGTGTGTGGTGCTCCAGTATCACCAGGAAATAGGCTATGAGGTGGAACATAAAGAGTTTGATGACCCGTCGGAAGATTTCCAGCAAACCACCGTCCTTGATCCTGAGGAAAGGGTTTTAAAAGAGGTCTCCAGACTCGTTCAGGAGGGAAACCTCCAGGACGCGGTGAATGCCGTGGAGAAATATCTCAGCAACAGCCCCATAAAAAACAGAATGCTGGCGGACCGGTATTTTGAATTACTGAAAATGACCCGGCAGACGGATAAGATGGTTGGATATGGAAGCAACTATCTCGATCTTCTGGTGCGTGAAAACGACAAAGCCGCGGGTGTTAGGGTGTTCGCGGAATGTAAATCCATCAAACCCGAATTTGAGCCCACCCCATCGGCCCTTATGAAGATTGCAGGCTGGGTGGGGGAAACCGGAAAGCCCGAATCGGCCATTCAATTATATAATCAATTGATCAAAAACCACCCCCAGGACCCGGCAACACCCAAAGCCTATTTTAGAGCGGCCCAGATTTTCCAGGACAGGCTGCTGAAACCGGATAAATGCCGGGAAATCCTCCATGCGTTGATCCAAAAATACCCGAACAGCGAGGTTGCGCCCATGGCAAGAAAATACATGGAAGGGCTTTAGCCGTCCAGAAGTATTTTCTCCGCCACCTGGGATTCCTTGGACCCGGGATATTTCTCGATGAGGGTCTGAAGGCAGTCTTTAAAATCCTGAAACCGCCCTTTTTTCTTATAGGCCTCCGCCAGCTTCAGCATGGCCGGAGGAATGGATTGCAGTTCCGGTTTTTGCAGGAGCATGGCGGATAAAATCTTTTCCGAAGCCTCGGGCTGCTCATCATAGGCGTAAACCACGCCGATTTTCACATAGAGTTCAGGAGACAGTTTCGGCCACCTCCCGGCGGCCTTCTCATAGTCATTTATTATTTTCAGCCCGACTTTCCAGGTGGCGGGTTTTGCCATCAAGATTTCAAGAAGGGTTTTCGTAATATCCTGAAACCTTGATTCTTCTGGCATATTTTTCAGCAGGTTGAACAAATGGGTCAGGGCAGGAACATGCCCCGGATCTTTTTCAAGAACCTGATCGAGCAGACCCCGGCCTTTTTGTATCTCCAGGTTGCCGATGTGCTCCAGAGCCTTTTCAACCATCGGGGATGAGGTATCCTCAGGTTCGGCGGACACGGCGTTTTCGTCATAGATGCCAAAGCTTTTCATGTGGATGAAAGAAAGGATCGCCCCGGATAAAATCCCGCCGATGTGGGCCACATAGGCCACCTGGGGCATCCCGCTGAAAAAAAGCTGGTAGACTTCGTTGCAGAACCACAGAGGAAGCAAGGCAATTGCCGTCATCTGCCGGTAGCCGAAATAAAAACCCAGGGAGAAGAATATTTTGACTTTTTTCTTTCCGAATAAAACCGCAAAGGACCCCATCATTCCGGCAATGGCCCCTGAAGCCCCGATGAGGGGGCTAGTACTATGGGGATAGATGAGCCAGAAAGATGCGCCTGCCGCAAGACCACTCAAGAGGTAGACGGCCAAATAAAAGGACCTTCCGCATCCCATCTCCAAAAAGCATCCCAGAAGCCAGAGAAAAATCATGTTGCCCAGAAGATGCTCAAACCCCCCGTGCAGAAACATGCAGGTGAAAAAAGCATACCATTTCGGCGCCGATGGTTTCAGGCCGAACCGGTAGATCATGGACTCATTCAACCGGTTCTGAAACCCGGTTTTCAGGTCCAACCACCAAGGGTATAATTCATCCTGAGATAAAACCACCCGGTTTTTCTCCAGCAGGTAGAAGAACTCCCCGTCTTCCCTCATGATCTCCCACAAGCTGAAGGTTTCCACTTCTTTCACTGCCGGTAAATCTATTTTTCCCGGAACATGCACAATCGGCAGCTTTTTATCCCCTGCCACATAGGCCTGATAATATAGCAGCTCGATTTTGGGAAGATCGGAGGACATGTAAAAATCATAGGCTGCCTCCACTTTCGCCCGGTCATTCCACTGGGCGGTGAAATACATCAGAACATTTGCGAGGATCAGGAAGAGGGTTACAAAAGGGGGATTCTTAAGGCTTATTTTTCCTATCACAGGGATGATCAGCATGGTTCAATCACCTTTCAGGCCGGGAGTGTTTGTTCAAAACTGCCCAAAAGCGTTCCGGAATTTAAATTTAGCAGCAAAACCGAATATTTTGGATAAGCTTTCACTGAATTAACACAACCAAAAAGCAAATGAAAGATGATAATGATGAATAATTACCGGAATTGTTAAATATATCTTTTATTTCATGCACGTTAAAATGATTAATCTGCTGCTTGTTTTGATCGCCAGGGAATTTGAAGGTCCTGGAACGCTTTCATCCATTCCTGAGGTGGAATTTTACAGGCTGTAAAAAAAATAGACGGCCCAGTCCATTTCATGGGGAAAACAAAAAGGAACGCTGATAAAATCCTACATTGTTTCAGCAGGTTAAAATCTGAGAAGATGGGGCTTTCATTTGGCATACGGTTTGCTCACACCATCATTGCGAATGGAAACAAGGGAAAGTGTTGCTGCAAAGCAAATCACGGCCGGATGGCAGCCGGCTGGAGCCCAATAACCTGAACGTAAATGGAGGAAGAATGACTTTAACACGATTAAGAAAATTGTTTCAATGGATTCTCATGGGCTTTTTTTGCTGGCCCGGCCTGGTTTGGGCCTCCGGTGAGAAGGTGGATGCCATTGTCATTGTGGCCGATACACGGCACCTATCGGGCTTGATGGCCTGGTGGGGCAATCTGTACAATGAAAGCCATGTGTATTTCATGCTGCTGACCATTGTACTGATCCCCCTCATCGGCGTGGCTTTCGGTCTTATCGCGGATTTGATCATGGGCCACATGGGCATCGACCTGGAATCCCGCGAACTGGCGGAACACTGATTTCTATAAAAAGAATTCGTTAAAAGGAGGTATTCTATGGATTGGTTGTATGTTCTCATGCCCATTGCTGGCGTGGAGATCTTCTGGCCGGGCCTGATCATTTTAGGAATCGGTGTCGGCATTATCGGTGGTTTTTTTGGAATGGGTGGCGCCTGGATGGTCACCCCCGGATTGAATATTCTTGGATTTCCCATGGCCTTTGCCATTGGAACGGACATCGCTCACATGGCGGGCAAATCCCTCATCGCCACCATGCGCCACGGAAAGTTCGGAAACGTCGATTACAAGCTGGGCTTCATTATGCTGTTCGGCACCATCGCAGGGTTTGAATTGGGTGCACAGATGGTCATGTGGCTTGAAAGAATGGGAAATGTTGAAGTGGTGGTGCGTTACCTGTATCTTTTCCTTCTCACCGGGATCGCCTGGCTGGTGTTTGCGGATGTGGCCAAAAAAAAACGCAGGGAGCGGGAATTGATGCTTTCCGGACAAGACGAAGACGAGGCCACAGGCATTGAATGGCATAAGACGTTCCACAAGATAAAAATCCCCCCTATGGTCCATTTCAAGGAAGCGGGGATTACCTGTTCTGCATGGCTTCCCATCTTCGTCAGTTTATTAACCGGATGGCTGGCCGGAATCCTGGGAATCGGCGGCGGCCTGATCCGGATGCCTTCCCTGATCTATTTGATCGGCTGCCCCACCCATGTGGCTGTGGGAACGGATCTTTTTGAAGTCATGATTTCAGGGCTTTATGGTGCCGCCACTTATACCTTCAAGGGAAGAACCGAGTTGGTTGCCGCCATCATCATGCTGGTTGGGGCTTCCATCGGTGCCCAGGTGGGAACCGTGGCCACCAAATATATCAAAGGATACGGTATTCGGGTGGTATTCGGTTATGCAGTCATCGGCTGCGCCATCTCTATTGTGTTGAAGCTTCTGGCCAAGGGATTTCCTGCCTACGCCCCGATTCTGGACGGGACGGCCACCACCTTGATTCTCGGGTTGGTCTTCGGAATGTCCGCTTATATCTTCATCAAGATGCTCAAAGGTGCAAAAGCGGAAATTGCCGCCAAGAAACAAACAACCCATTAATGGTCATTGATCCAAACGTACAAGGAGGAAAATTATGCGAAAAGCTATGGTTTTTATCATCCTTTCAATCCTGCTTGCCCTGACCGGATGCAATGAATTCGGCAAGGTGGATCAGGGAAGGGTGGTCGCTTATGATAAGGATACTCACACCGTCACCATGCTCCGGGATAAAAGTCCGGATGCAAAAAAAACCGATTACACGGAACTGCCGCCGGTTTCCTACAAGCTGCCGGAAGATCCCAATGAAAAAGGCCCGGAGCCTAAAACGGGCCGGTTGATGAAGGTCGATCCGGACAAAAAGGAAGCCTTGCTTTTTTTGCCGGATTCAAACACCCTGGCCACGGTAATTTTCAACACGGTGGAAGAAAAAAACGTGGATTCCAAGGATCCCTTGGTCTATGATTCGGCAGCCAAAAAATCCAAGCCCTTTCCCGTGATGGACCCGGAGAAAAAGACCATTACGACCTACCTGAAGAAAAGGAAAATCCTGCTGACCCTTTCGGTGGCGGAGGAGTATTACGCCATGGGGCCCGAAGCCTGGACCTCCGGGGACGAGGTACGTATTTACTACAAAGAACCTGGAAAAGCCTTGCGTTTCATGAATGTAAGCAAAACGGATATCTTTAAAAAATAACCCGAATGCCGGATGAGGGTTGTGATAAGGACCCTCATCCGGCATGAGTTTCGAACCCAAAATAAACGAGAGATTCCATGAATTTGCACCAGAAAATCATCGTGGTCATCACGGATGTATTATTGCTTGCGGAAGTCTGTGTCTGCATGTATCTTTGCAGTCAACAGAGTCCGGAAAACCTCACGCCCACATTTATCAAGAACTTCGCCATGATGTGCGTCCCCACCTTGATCGGGGCAAAGATCCTCATCACACGACTCCGGTCTCCGGAAGAGGCTCAGGGGTCTGTCATTGCAGATACGGTTTTGATAAAAAAATAAGAGGGTCTATGTGGCGGAGCTTCCTTTCCCGGTTTAAAAAAAAATCCGGCAGAACCGCTTCGGAGGGTGCCACCACCGAGGTTTTCCGGAAGAAATACGTTAGTTTTAAATCCGTGCTGGATTCCAATTCCGAGCTTCTTAAAATCATCGCGGGTTTCGAAGAAAAACTAAATGAAAACCGCGTTTTCCCCATGGCCTACATTCGAACGCAAAGCGCACGCGTCATCTTTCATACGGCCAGAATGATCAAGAGCTTTGAACAGTTATCCGGCCGCGCCTACCCGCCTTTTACAGAAACGCTGAATCGGATACATGACCTCATCAATTCGGAGCTTGACCGGAAAGCCACCCCGGCTACCCGGGAGTATGTGCTTCCCTACACGGGTATCCACAAAGAAATGGTGGCTGCCGTGGGAGGAAAAAACGCCAACCTCGGCGAAATGAAAGGGCTTGGTCTTCCCATTCCAAGGGGGTTTGCCATCACCACCACGGCCTTTCGTGAGGTCGTCACGGCCAATGATCTTCTGGATCAGATCCGAATGCAAAAGATGGCCCTGGACACGGATGATCCTGAATCCATTGATCGGATCAGTGAAAATATTCAAACCCTCTTTCTGAATGCCTTGGTTCCCGGGGCTGTTGAGCAGGCGATCCTTGAGGCCTATGATCGCTTTGTGGATGAAAAAAGAACAGCCTTTGTCTCTCTGCGAAGCAGCGCCATCGGCGAGGATTCCGACCTGTCCTTTGCAGGGCAGTATCTCACGGTCTTGAATGTTCCGCCGGACAAAATCATCGGGGCGTACTTGAAAGTTCTGGCCAGCCTCTTTACCCCCAGGGCCATTTTTTACAGGCTGTACATGGGCATTCCCTTTGGAGAAGCGGATATGAGCGTGGGCTGTCTTGAAATGATCAACGCCAAGGCAAGCGGTGTGCTTTACACGGCCAACCCCTATGATCCTTCGGACCAACACATTCTCATCAATGCCCTTTGGGGGCTGGGCACATCTGTGGTGGACGGCAAAGCCACACCGGATGCCTATCAAATTAGCCGGGCCCCGGGCCACCCCATCCTGACCTCAACGATTGCCAGCAAAATAATAAGGGTGGAAATTCTTCCGGAAGGCGACGTGGGGGAGAAGGTTGTGGAGCAAGCGCTTCAAAATCACCCCTGTTTAAGTCCTGAACAGGCTGCATTGCTTTCTGAATACGCCATCACCATTGAAAATCATTACCAGAGCCCCCAGGATATTGAATGGGCTTTGGATGCGAATGGGCGTGTGATCATCCTCCAGGCAAGACCTCTTCGGACGGAAGAACCGGGGGAAAAAGAGGGCCTCACAGAGATTTCAGGGCATGCCCTGGTTATGGAAAAGGGCGATACCGCCTGCCCTGGAATTGGGTTCGGACCGGCCTGGCCCGTTCGAAGCGAAAAGGATTTAAAGGATTTCCCCGAAGGCGGTGTTCTGGTAGCGGCCCAGTCCTCCCCCCTTTATGTCATGGTGATGCAAAAAGCCTCCGCCATTCTGGTGGAGTCCGGAAGCATTACCGGACACATGGCCTCCCTGGCCAGAGAATTCCATGTCCCCACCCTGCTGAACACCAAAAAGGCCATGACCTTGGTCCGGAACGGGGATATCATCACCGTGGATGCCACCAGAGGCAAGGTTTACCAGGGGGAAGTGGCGGAATTGGTGAGCAAAAAACGTCCTAAATCCCCCCACATCCTCTATACACCGGTTTACCAGACTTTGAAGCTCATTTCAGGGCATATTATCCCGCTGAATCTGACCAATCCCAATGCACCGGGATTCACTGCTGAAAACTGCAAAACGATTCATGACATCATGCGTTTCATCCATGAGCGTTCCTATACCGAAATGTTCAACATCAGCGATTTTGCCACGGATTGCGGAAATATTTCCGCAAAACTCAATGCGCCTCTACCTTTGGACCTGTATGTGATCGACCTGGGTCAGGGGTTGATCGACTTATCCGGAACCCAAACCGGCAAAGGAAGGATACCCGTTGATGCCGTGGTTTCCGTTCCGTTCAAGGCGATTCTATCGGGCATGCTCCATGAGGGCTTGGCCCATACGGAGCCCAGGCCCGTGAATTTCGGCGGTTTTTTTTCCGTGATGACGGAGCAGATGCTTTCTCCCCAGGGCAACGGCACCAACCGTTTCGGGGAAAAAAGCTACGCCATCATTTCGGATAAGTACATGAATTTCAGCTCCAGGGTGGGCTATCATTACAGTATTCTGGATGCCTATTGCGGCCCGGTATCCAACATGAATTATATCAATTTCACCTTTATGGGAGGGGCTGCGGATCTGGTCCGTCGAGGCCGGAGGGCCAGATTGATTCAACAGGTGCTTCAATCCATGGAATTTCTGGTGGAGGTTCACGGGGATCGGGTATCGGCCCGGTTTTCAAAACAGCCGGAGGAGGTCATAATACCGAAGCTGAATCAATTGGGAAAACTTCTCATTTACACTCGGCAGATGGACATGCTGATGAACACGGAAAAAAGTATCGAAAGTCTTGCCGAAGCTTTTTTAAAAGAGAACTATAAATTCAAACCCTCCTGATTCAGGAAACTGGCGGGGCTTTACGACTACTTGTGGATAACCCTTTCGTAGGCCTGAAGGATTTTAACGATCAACTCTTCCGGATCACAGGGCTTTAGAAGATAATCATAGGCATCCAGATGGGTGGTTTGAACCGCGATATCTGCGGAAGCATGGCCAGTAAGGATGATCACCTCGGGAGGCCGCTGTAATTTCTTGATCAGTCCCAGGGTCTCCACTCCGGAAATCCCGGGCATTTTAATATCCAGCAGTACAACGTCATAGGGATTTTTTTCCAGTTCGGGAACCGCCTCTTCACCCCGGGTCAGCGTTTTCACGGTCATATTCCGGGTTTCCAGAATCCGTGCCGTGGTTTTGCAGAACCTTTCCTCGTCATCGATCATTAATACTTTGATTACTTTATCCATAATTCAAACCTTTGGTTTTCCTCTTGAAGGACATCACACCTGAATCCGGCGCTTCAACATTCCATCCCCTTGGCCTTTTATCACTAATGATCAGGGCGTGCAAGAGGACGGAATAAGCCATCCAGGGTAACCGCATTTGATTCTCAAAGGGATGGATTGAGCGGAATGGATGCCCCGTTTGCAAAGCTTATGTTGTCTG
>Ga0180732_1000820_pt1 | contig 22593 bp, 15 predicted proteins | sample KR11_01MetaG_FD_148674 | JGI IMG/M metagenome (GOLD analysis project Ga0180732, IMG submission 148674) | Groundwater microbial communities from the Olkiluoto Island deep subsurface site, Finland - KR11_0.1 MetaG | ecosystem: Environmental > Aquatic > Deep subsurface > Groundwater | place... | reverse complement strand
TAGAAATCTTTTCTTCTCTTGAAGAAAAACTTACCAATATACAATCTGTTTCTCCCGAAATAATGGGAAGCCTGAAAACTCTCCGCCAGATCGCTGAATTCCTGGCCGGTGCCTCCGTTGATAAAGAACCTGAAAGTAATACAATAAATGCAACTGCCGCCTCATATCATAATACTGAAAATGAATTGCCGGAAATAGATTTTACTGAAATTAATAGAAGATTTGTATCAATTGTTGAAAAACCCTATAAGCGAGGGGACAGGTTAGATATTCCCTATGGCAGAAAAGTTTTTGTTACTGAGGATAAAAGCGGTCTTTCAGAATCCATTATTGAAGAATTAAAATCACAAAATATCGATGCTATGCCTATTTCAAAGGAGATATTGGTTAACAAGAAAGATCTGCCTAAAGCAGCCGGACTTATCATACTTTCAACAAATGATCTTTCTGCTGAAGAACAAAAAAATGGCAAACTATTAAAAGATGCTTTTATCCTCACAAATCATCTGGCTTCCGACCTGATTGATTCTGCGGCAAAAAAAGGAGCAATATTTGCAACAATAACCCGCATGGACGGTGCTTTTGGTTTTAAGGGTAAAGTTATTGCAAACGCTGTTTCAGGAGGGCTTGCCGCACTATCCAAAACCGCCTCCATAGAATGGGAGAATGTCTGCTGCCGTGCGATAGATATTGCCCCGGACTGGAATGATAATAAAAACATTGCAAAGGCAGTTGTTGCAGAACTTGCCAACCCGGATCCTTCAGTAAAGGTTGAAATCGGTCTTGATTCTGATCAAGCGTATGCTTCGCGGCATGTTTTAGAACTCTTATCATCACCCTATCAGCCGGGACAAAAAATCAGCCTTGACCTCAACCATGGGGAAGTCGTTGTTGTTACAGGTGGAGCAAGGGGAATAACTGCCTCTGCTGTTCAAGCTCTTGCAAAACATTCTGATTCAACTTTGATTCTCCTGGGAACATCGCCCGATCCTTCACCCGAACCAAAGTGGCTTGAGACTTTAGATGAAGAAGCGGTTATAAAAAAAGCTGTTTTAGAAAATGAACTCGGAGCAAACAATACCTCGCCCGTCATGTTGGAAAAAGCCTATAAAAAACACATGGCAAACCGTGAAATTTCAAGGAACCTGGAAAAACTCAGACAAAACGGGACATCTGTATTCTACTTTTCTGCAGATATTCGCAAGCCTGAGCAGCTTAAACAGGTTTTAGATAATGTTAGGTCAGCCCATGGTCCTATAAAGTGCATTATTCATGGTGCAGGCGTGCTGGACGATCGTTTGATAAAAGATAAAACAATTAATCAATTTGAACGGGTTTTTGACACTAAAGTAAAAGGTCTTTTTAATCTACTTGAATCAACAAAAAATGATAATTTGAGATATCTTGTACTTTTTTCATCTATTGCTGCACGAATTGGAAACAGAGGGCAGGTTGATTACGCTATGGCTAATGAAGTTTTAAATAAAATAGCCCAGAAGGAATCATTATTGCGCCCGGATTGCAGGGTTATCTCAATAAACTGGGGGCCATGGGATGGTGGCATGGTATCTCCGTCACTGAAACAAGAATTTAAAAAGAATAAAATTGAACTGATCCCCAAGGATGCCGGTTCAATGTGTATGCTTTATGAAATGATGGGCGACAAAAACTATCCTGCAGAGATAGTTATCGGTGCAAATATAATTCCTGATGAAGAAAAACTATCTCTTACCTTTAAACGTGAAATAGATGTTGAGCAATACCCTGTTCTTGAATCTCATGTCTTAGACGGCAGTCCGGTTGTGCCTTTTGCGCTTATGACTGAATGGATTGGGCATGGCGCTCTTCACGACAACCCAGGACTTTTTTTACAGGGCCTTGACGACATCAGAATTTTAAATGGAATCAAAATCGGGCATAATAAAAGACTGATTCGCCTCATGACAGGCAAGCCAAAGAAAAAAGGTTCTATTTTTGAAGTTGATGTTGAAATCAGAGATGGAATAAAAAGCAATGTCGAGGTAATTCATACAAGGGCAAAAGCTATTTTATCAGATAAATTTTCAGAACCGCCTATTCTTGATATATCAGCTTACGCCGGCTTTAAATCCTATTTCAGAAGCATGGAAGAAGTTTACGATAAAATACTTTTTCACGGAATTAAGCTCAGGGGTATAAAGGAAATAATAAGTTATTCGCCACATGGCATGTTGGCGCGTATTTCTTCAGCACCTTCGCCGGTTAAATGGATGAAAGAACCTTTAAGAAGCAACTGGATAGGAGATCCACTTGTTCTGGATTCAGCATTTCAGATGGCAATTATATGGTGTTTTGAGGAGATGGGAGTTGTTTCGCTTCCAACCTACAGCGCTTCATATCGTCAGTATCGGAATAAATTCCCCTCGGAAGGAGTTACAGCATTACTTGAAGTAAAGGAGGTTACAAAGCGCAAATTGAAAGGAGACTTTACATTTCTTGATAAAGATAACGTGGTTGTTGCGCAGTTAAGGGGTTTTGAGGCTGCAATGGATAACTCGTTCTTCAAGGCATTTAAGACCAAAGACGCTGCAAACGCTTAGAGGCCGTTTCAAAACGTCTCCTAAACTTTAGTTCGTCCAAGAATTTCGTTTATTTTTCCAGCAAGCTCATTCATTTTGAATGGTTTCTGAATAAAACCATTACATCCGCGATCCAGTATCCTGTTTGCTTCACCATCAATACCGAATCCAGTTGACAGCAATACTTTAATATCAGAATTAATTTCCTTCAATCGGTCATAGGCTTCGCCGCCACCAATACCGGGCATAGAAATATCCAAAAGAACCATGTCAATATCATCTCTATTTTTCTTATAAACTTCTATAGCTTCTTCACCGCTTCTTGCAATTATTACCTGATAACCGATAGCTTCCAACAAATCCTTGTTTACTTCCAGAATCACCTCTTCGTCATCAACGAGGAGAACTGTTCCACTGCCTTTAATCAACTGTTCGAACCTTCTTTCATCTTTCTCGACACTTTTAATAGATGCAGGAAAGTATATACTGAATGTGGTTTTACGATCTTCTTTTGATTCTACATCGATATGCCCTCCATGAGCTGTTATGATACTGTAAACAGATGCCAGACCTAATCCTGTCTCCCTGCCGATTTTTTTTGTTGTAAAGAAAGGATCAAAAATACGTTCCATTGTTTCCTTATCCATTCCTTTACCTGTGTCGGTAATTGTTAATACAACGCAATTCCCAGGCTTTAAGTTATAAAGTCTATCTTTCATATCTTGATGAGCCATATTGAAGGTTTTCAAGATAAGATCTCCTCCATCAGGCATAGCATCAGCGGCATTTTCATACATATTCATCAAAACCTGCTCAATTTGTCCTATATCAGCTTCTATGGGTAACAAATTTTCCTCAAGCTTATGATAAATAACGATTTCTTTCTTTGATTTGATAAAAGAATCCGAGGTTTCTTTTATAAGTTTGTTCAAATCAATCGGCTTTACTTCATATATACCTTTTCTGGCATATCCGAAGAGACGTGAAGTAAAATCGACGCCTTTTTGCACCTGCTTTTCAATACTTTTTAATCGCTCGTAGTATGGACGGGATGGATCAATATCCATCTCCATCATAGATATATGACCCTGTATAGCCATGAGCAGGTTATTAAAATCTCGTGCAATACCACCTGCCAGCGTACCAACAGCCTTCATCTTCTCCGCCTGATAATATCTTTCTTCAAGTTCCTTTTTTCCAGTTTCTCCCCGCTTGTACTTTACAATTCTCCACATTCCTTCCAGAAGCAATGCAAGCTGTTGGGCATCTTTTTCACTATAATTATCTTCTTTATTGCCGACGCCGGCCACAGCAACAATACGGCCATCATCAAATACCGGCACACTCAGGTATCTAATAATTTCCACATGGCCATTTGGATAACCTTTTTTATTCGGAATATGAGATGCATAATCATTTATGATAACAGGCTTTCTTTGCCTGACAGATTCTCCCAGAACCCCTAAGTTATTAACAGGATAAACAAGGGGTTTATTAATAATAGCACACTCTTCCAGCGCTCTCTTTGACCAGGAATGTATTGTAATAAGTGTTTCGTCCTCATCTACAAAAGCGAGATAACCTATCTTACTGTTGGATAGCCATATAGCTTCTTCAAGAGTAAAGTCAGTAATTTCCCTAATTGATGCCTCGGTCATTTGATTAAGATCTAATAAAGCCTCAAGGCGAAATTCATTGAGGCTAATTGCTTCTTCTGACAGCTTGCGTTCAGTGATGTCTTCATAAGAGCCAAGTATACCAATAACTTCACCACGAGTATTGTGAAGTGGAATTTTATTTGTTTCTACCCACGCTTGTTTGCCGTCAGCCTGAAACATGTCCTCTTCAATATGGTACTCCGGCGTATCTGTCTCCATAACTCTACGATCAGCATCAAGGTAGAGCTCTGTCTCCTCTTTCTTCCATGGCAGATCGTAGTCATTCTTACCGACAATATCCTCGGGTGATTCAACGCCGGCGTGTATTGCAAACTTTTTATTACATCCAAGATATACAGAATTCTTATCTTTCCAAAAAATAGCCTGAGGTAAATTATCAATTATTAATTTAAGCATCTGATTAGAACTCTGCGATTCACCAGACTCTTTATGTTTTGAAGTATTTTTTTCTTCCTTCATTTCGGATCCTTAATAACATTACAGCCTTATGGAACAACAGGCCGTTTATGAGCTACGGCTGACAGGGGGTCGGGCACTTCTCCCCTGATCTCTGATCTCTGATCCCTGATCCCTGTTTTTCTTTACACGTAAAAGCCCAGGACTGTTGTGCATATACATAAGCGATGAATTAAATCCTTCAACAATAAAATACTTTTCAAGCACATCAAAAAGAACCGGACGATCCGGCCATGTAAACAATTTTTTACGCTTATTGAGTTCATCCCATTTATCTTTGGCACGCGGTTTTTCTAAAAATACCTTTTTCTTTGCAGGCTCACAGAGAAACATCTCACAGACAATCGGTTTAACCCGCCAAAAGCACCCTTGCTCCCCAAGATAAATGCATTTAAAATCATTATTGGGTCTTTGAAGTACTTTAAAAAGTACTTCGATCTCATCTTTTTGAGAAACCAAGAAATTAATAACCACGTCAGCAAAAAAAGTAATGATGCCTTCACGTGTACAGCAGGCGCTGATATTGCTTTGATAGCAGTTCTGAGTGCATATACTGCCAAAATATTCGGACAAAAAAATATCTATATCTTTCCTAAACAAAAGATAATCAGCAATTAATGATTCAAGCTCACGTCTTTTAGAAGGAGAAAGATTTTCAAAATATTGCTGCACCATAAATAGTGCGTCTGCCTGTTCTTTCTGATATGAACTCATTTTTTAAAACGATCTGTTTCCGCAACAACTGCCGGGTCCCGAACATCCGGCCTGGGTCGGGGTTGATCCACAGCAAGAAGTATCTCCATGGCCGGGAACGCCTTGATGTGAATTACCGGAAATCGATGAGTGCGCTGCAAGTAGTTTTTTCAGATTAAAACTTCCACATGAGTGGCACTTGGGTTGATCTGCTGATCCAGTGATAAGGATTTCACTTGACTCCCCGCAGTCCATACAAAGGTAATCAAACAATGGCATAACTTTCCTCCATTATAATCTAATGAATACATCCTCCACTAATACTATGACCGGCACATGTTTGATCCAAAGTGAATTGCGGAAGCCGGCTTTTTTGGATCAGCTCCAGATTTTCCTGCACTGAACCTTCGACCGCGCGATAAACTATAATGCCGGCTGACATTAGTTTTTTTAGAGCACCTCCTCCAATGCCACCGACCACCACTGCATCAACACTATTTCCCCCAAGAGCGGATAAGGGCTGACAGTGTCCGTGCTGGTGATCTCTGTCTTCATTTACAACCAATTCAAATTCTCCGTGTTCGGTTTCTACAACAATGAATAATTTGGCTGAGCCAAAATGGTTAAACACCTGGCTATCCGTACCCAGATCATTATTAATTGGAAAAGCAATTTTCATTATACACTCCAAATATTTTCTATAAGATACTTAAATCGGATTAAAATAACTTTTAATTATTATTGCGTCAAGAACAAAACTTCATATTTGTAAGTACTTAAAATTATAATTCTTTTCAGCAAGCCATTTTCATATTATATCTCAAGTTTCGCACCCACTAATTCCTATGGGCCTTCTCTGGCAGGGCAGGTATTAGATAGTTTTTTTAAAAGAGCAAAATAATATGATTGATATTCTAAACCACTATACCTTGGGATTTGACCAGGACAGGCACATAGAAGGTTTTTCACCAGGGATAAAATGCCGTGCATGTCTCGCTCCTTACAAACTGACCTGCCCGCAATGCTTCGCAACGCGAGGCGGGCGGGGTGGGTATGGTGCCGTTGCCAAAGCCAGAGTGAACATATTTTGCTTTTTAAAAAAACTATCTAATACCTGCCCCTTAAAGCTTTTGCTGCATAGAGGGGGTGCGAAACTTGAGTTATATTTTACACAGCACTTCAGGATTTATTTATATTTTTTATTGCCCCTTGCCTTAAAACACTTAGTCGGGTATAAAAATTCATTTGGTCGAGTAGGAAAATGGTCGAGTAGTCGAGTAGGAAAAATGAGAAAAAAATTACCTATCGCAGTGGTCGGAATGGCCGGCATTTTTCCCGGAGCTCCTGATATTGATATATTCTGGAACAACATTATCAATAAAGTGGACTCAAGCTGTGAGGTGCCTGAAGGAAGGTGGATTGTTGAACCTGAGTTCATGTACAATCCTGAACCGGCACCGGATAAGGTCTTCTCAAAACGCGCCTGTCTTATACATGATGACATATTAAAATTAATCAAATCTGATTTAAAAGACATTGATATTGATAAGGACATCCTGGACTATATAGATCCTCTCTTTCACCTGGTTCTTCATACAGGCAAAAAGGCATTATCGAACTGCAATATTTCAACAATCAATAAAGAACGCATTGGAACTGTTCTTGCTGCAATCGCCCTGCCGACTGACTCTTCTTCTTTAATAACCAGAGAAATTATAGGAAAATCCTTTGAAGAAAAACTATTCGGCAACAATTATTTTCCCACTAATAAACCACTTACCAGGGCGCAGTGCCTGGCAGGCAGAGTAACCAGCCTTCCGGCTTCTATTTTGGCCAAAGGTTTAGGACTTGGAGGCGGAAGCTATACTCTTGATGCTGCATGCGCATCATCTCTTTACGCAGTCAAACTTGCCTGTGACGAGCTTCATTCTTTTCGCACGGATGCCATGCTGGCCGGAGGAGTATCAAGGCCTGAATGTCTCTACACTCAAGTAGGCTTCAGCCAACTTCGCGCACTTTCTCCTTCTGGAAGGTGTGCCCCGTTTGACAAAAGTGCAGATGGACTTGTTGTGGGAGAAGGCACCGGCATCCTTGTTTTAAAAAGGCTTGACGATGCCCTGAGAGACGATGACTGTATTTACGGTTTAATACGCGGTATGGGGCTTTCAAATGACATGGGCGGCAATCTTCTCGCACCGGACATTGAAGGTCAAGTCCGTGCCATGCGCAGTGCTTATTTATCCGCAGGCTGGTCTCCATGCGAAATTGATCTTATTGAATGTCATGGTGCTGGAACGCCTGTCGGAGATAACGCTGAGCTTCACAGCCTGAGAAATCTCTGGGGTGAATCAGGATGGTCGTATGAACAATGTCCGATAGGATCGGTCAAATCTATGATCGGCCATCTTTTAACCGCTGCTGGTGCAGCAGGAATGGTAAAGACATTTCTTGCCTTAAAACATAAAGTTCTTCCTCCATCAATTAACTTTGATAAACCGCCGGAAAAAAGCCCCCTTAAAAACAGCCCGTTCCGTGTGCAGACAGAAGCCGAAGGCTGGATCAGGAAAAATAACCAACCGTTTCGTGTTGCGGTCAGTTCATTTGGATTCGGAGGAATAAACGGCCATCTGCTTATAGAAGAATGGTGTTCGGATAATAATAGCAACCTGCAACCCGCAACCCGCAACCCGCAACACGTAACACGTAACTCGAAACCCGCAACCCTAAACCCGAAACCCCCGGTTGCCATTGTTGGAATGGATGCTGTTTTTGGCCGGTTAAAGTCTTTTAAAGATTTCAAAGAAACCATTTTTAATGGTTCTTCAATAATCAGAAAAAGACCTGAAGACAGATGGAAAGGGTGCGACAACATTGCCGGCAGTCATATAGATGGAAAACTTTTATACGGCGCCTTTATGGACAAGATTGTTTTGACTTTAGGGGAATTTCATATACCTCCAAATGAGATTCCGGATATTCTCCCTCAACATTTACTAATGCTTAAAGTTTCTTCAAACGCCATGAAAGACGCCGGCCTTTTGAATAGAAAAGAACGCCCTGAAATGGGTGTTATCATAGGCATGGAATTTGATTTTGAAGCGACTAATTACCATCTGAGGTGGAACCTTTATAATCTGGTTAAAAAATGGAAAAATAGACCTGGACTCAATATAGATAAAAAACAAACCGATATCTGGCTCGAATCTTTAAGAAATTCATCAGGACCACCGCTAACAAACTCCCGTACACTTGGTGCGCTTGGTGGTATTATAGCAAGCCGAATTGCCAGGGAATTCCGTTTTGGAGGCCCAAGTTTTGCTGTTTCATGTGAAGGAGCATCAGGACTTAAAGCGCTCGAAATAGGGGTAAGATCCCTGCAGCAGAATGAGACAGATGCAGTGCTTGTTGGAGCAATTGATCTTGCCGGAGACGTCCGCAATATTATCACCACGAATAAATTAAGACCTTACTCAAAAAACAATAAAATTCATCCATTCGATCAGGCGGCAGATGGAACTCTGCCCGGTGAAGGCGCTGCTGCACTTGTCTTAAAAAGACTTGACAGTGCAAAGAAGGATGGAGACAGAATTTATTCCATAATAAAGGGCTTAGGATGCGCTACAGGTGATGGAATTGATACCAGACCTCCTTCAAAAAGTGCTTATACGCTATCACTCAGGCGGTCATTTCAAGAAGCAGGCATCTCACCATCATCGATAAGTTATTTTGAAACTCACGGCAGCGGAAATCCATTAGAAGATAACCTTGAAACAGAGGCTATAAATGATTTCTTTGCAGACATATCAGATAATAAAAATGTCCGGTGCGCCATAGGATCTGTAAAAGCAAATATTGGACATACCGGTGCTGCTTCAGGTCTTGCATCATTAGTAAAAACCAGCCTGTGCCTTTACCATGAGATAATTCCTCCTCTAACTAACTTTATCACACCTGTAAATGACAGGTGGCAAAACAGTATGTTTCATCTGCCTGCTTTTCCTCAATACTGGTTTAGAGACAGAAAAGATGGCTCCCGAAAGGCATGTGTAGCCTCAATGACGTCTGACGGCAACTGCATGCACGTTATTCTTGAAGGCTTTGAATATTCGCAAAAAAACCTGGTATTGAAAAAAGTAGAAATAGAAAGGCAGCAGCCTCTGGGCAATCAAAAATTCGGTCTTTTTATTATTGAAGGAAACAATAAAAGTGCTCTAATAGAAAGTCTTGAAAAACTGTCCAACCATATTAAAAAATTCGACAAACATTCCGAATCTCTTAACTCCCAAATAGAAGCTGCTGCCCGAAGCTGGTATTTAAAGAACAAATTAGTGCCTGAAAAAAAATATGCTGTTTCAATCGTTGCAGGTGATATTCCTCAACTCGAAAATCTTATTAATGATGCAAAAAACGCTGTTTCAGAAGGCACATTAATAAAAATGAACAGCGCCAATGGAATATGCTATTCCCCCAACCCTTTGGGCAGCTCAGGTAAAATGGCATTTGTCTTCCCTGGTTCAGGCAACCATTACGTTGGAATGGGCAGAGGTATTGGTATACAATGGCCAGAGATTCTTCGAAAGATGGATATCGAAACCCTGCAGCTCAAGACGCAGATTGTCCCGCATTGCTATATGCCGTATAGAACTTCGTGGTCGCCTGGATGGGAAGAAGATGCTTATAATAAAATCATCTCTGATCCTTTAAATATGATTTTCGGCCAGGTAGTGCACGGAGCTATGATTGCTAATCTAATAATGAATTTCGGAATAAAACCATCTGCCGTTATCGGATACAGTCTTGGCGAATCAGTCGGGCTTTTTGCCCTGGGCGCCTGGCCTGATAGAGGAGAAATGCTGAAAAGGATGCATGAGACCAATCTTTTCAGTACAGAACTCGCATACCCATATAATGCTGCTCGACGTGCCTGGAATATTCCGCAGGATAAAAATATTGACTGGTGTGTTGCTGTAGTTAATCGTCCGGCAGATATCGTCACTAAAGTTATAAATAAATTCCCATATGCAAGACTCCTTATAATAAATACACCGGATGAATGTGTAATCGGCGGCCAAAAAGACAATATTGATGCATCAATCAAGATGCTCGGATGCGAAGCGATTTTTCTTGACGGCATTGTCAGCGTCCACTGTGATGCGGCAGTTGCTGTTGCGGACGCTTACAAAGAACTTCATATCTTTCCCACCACATCTCCGGAAAATATAAAATTTTACAGTTGCGCTCTTGGACGTTCATACGACCTTACAAGCGACAGCGCTGCTTCCTCTGTCCTTAAACAGGCAATTGACGGCTTTGATTTCACAACCACAATCGAGCAGGCATATAAAGACGGAATACGTATATTCCTTGAAATGGGGCCTCATTCTTCATGCACCAGGATGATCAGCCGCATACTGGATCAAAAACCTCATCTGTCTGTTTCCGCATGTATACGCGGAGAAGATGATTATATTACGGTTCTCAAATTTTTAGGTTCACTCATCACAGAACGTATCCCGGTTGATTTAGGCAAAATCTATGGAACCGATTTATATGAAAAGGTAATTAAAGAGTCATACCATGATAAATCTGAAAAACAGTTTATTATAAGTATTGGAGGAAAAGCCCCCTCCCCTGCGCTCCCCTCAAATATTGATTTAAAACCTTCACAATCCCATAAGACTGATAATAATAATAATTCAGATAAGGTCTTGATCTATAATAATTTGATCGAACCCATAACGACAAATATAAATGTTGTTGCAGAAGCCCATGAGGCTTTTATTAATTTTTCTAATGAGTTAAGCAAGGGCATTGAAAAAGCATTCACCATTCAGGCCAGACTTCTTGAAAACATAATTTCATATAAAGAAATACAGGAAGCATTTCCTCCACTGCGTCCAGCTTTCTCGCGCGACATGTGCATGGAGTTTGCAACAGGTTCAGTAGCAAAGGTTCTTGGCCCTGAGTTTGCAGCAGTTGACAATTACAAAGTACGGGTGCGGCTTCCTGACGATCCGCTAATGCTTGTCGACAGGATAATTTCTGTAGAAGGCGAAAAAGGCTCACTGGGCTCCGGTCGCATAGTAACAGAACATGATGTACTGCCGGGAGCGTGGTATCTTGACGGTGGACATGCTCCTGTATGTATATCTGTTGAAGCAGGACAGGCTGACCTTTTTTTATGCTCATACCTTGGTATCGATCTTGCTGTTAAGGGAGAAAGAGCATACAGGCTTCTTGATGCAGTAGTTAAGTTTCACCGCGGACTACCCTGCCCTAATGATGTAATAAGATATGAAATAAAAATTGAAAAATTTGTACGCCAGCGTGATACTTTTCTTTTCTTCTTCAGCTTTGAAGGCTTTATAAATAATAAACCTCTTATAAGCATGACTAATGGATGCGCCGGCTTCTTTACAGAAGAAGAAATTATAAATTCAGGCGGCATAATCTTAACAAAAGAAGAAACAGAACCTAAACAGGGTAAAAAGCCTTCCGACTGGAATGAGCTTGTACCGGTTTACACTGAAAAATACAATGATGATGAAGTCGAAGCTCTTAGAGCCGGAAATCTTGAAAAATGTTTCGGCAGCCTTTTTAATGGTATAGAAATAGCTGATTCACTTAAGTTGCCCGGCGGCAGGATGAAACTGATAGACAGAATACTAAACCTTGACCCAGAAGGCGGCCGTTATAAAATGGGCTTGATAAGGGCTGAAGCAGATATAAATCCTGAAGACTGGTTTCTAACCTGCCATTTCAAGGATGACATGGTTATGCCAGGCACCCTCATGTATGAATGCTGCGCTCATACACTTAGAGTATTTATTCAGAGAATCGGATGGGTAACCGGCAAACCTGATGTATGTTATGAACCGGTTGTTGGAGTTGAGAGCATACTTAAATGCAGAGGGCCTGTAACTCCCGACACCAGACATGTTATTTACGAAGTGGAGATAAAGGAAATCGGTTATGATCCGGAACCTTATGTAATTGCAGATGCACACATGTTTGGTGACGGACAGCGAATTGTCATGTTCAAAGACATGTCTATGAAAATGTCAGGAATAAGCCGTAAAGAAATCGAATCGATCTGGAAGAAAAAAGCAGGTTATGACTATAACAGTATTCTGGCATTTTCAATCGGAAAACCTTCCGAGGCATTTGGTGAACCATATAAGGTTTTTGATAAAGAAAGAATTATTGCCAGGCTTCCTGGGCCCCCATATCTGTTTATAGACAAAATAACTAAAATTGAACCGGGAAAATGGGTATTGAAAGCAGATGGATGGATAGAAGCGGAATACAAAATACCCCCGGATGCGTGGTACTTTAAAGCAAATCGTATTCCTGTCATGCCGTACTGCATACTCCTTGAAATTGCTCTTCAGCCCTGCGGATGGCTTGCAGCATATATGGGATCTGCGCTGAAAAGTAAAAAAGATCTTAAGTTCAGGAATCTTGGAGGAAAAGCAACCCTGCACCATCAGGTTTTGCCTGATTCAAAAACCCTTACAATGCGTACCCGCATGACTCAGGTTGCTGAAGCAGGTGATATGATAATAGAGCACTTTGACATACAAATCCTGCAGTCTGACAAATTAATATATGAAGGAACGACTAATTTCGGATTTTTTACAAAGCAAGCTCTGGCTCAACAGGTCGGCATATTAGATGCCGCAGAAAGAGCTTACTGTCCGGAACCGGACGAACTGAAAAAATCAGTTTCACATGTATTTAAAAAACTTGCACCATTAACTCCATTTGATCGGGAATCTGCTCCTGCACGCAGTCTGGCAATGCCGTCAAAAGCATTGCTGATGATTGATGAAATTGAAACTTATATCCGGGATGGCGGCACCGAAGGTCTGGGATTCATTCGCGGCATAAAAAAGGTTGATCCTGATGAATGGTTCTTTAAGGCTCACTTTTATCAGGATCCTGTATGTCCTGGTTCCCTGGGCATCGAGTCTTTTATTCAGCTTATAAAATTCATGGCAATTGACCGCTGGAGCCATCTTGCCGAAACTCATATCTTCGAATTTATAACAGATAAACCGCACAGCTGGATTTATAGAGGCCAGATTGTTCAGGAAAATAAAAGGATAGAAATTGAAGCCGTAGTAACAAGAATACAGGATATCCCGGTCCCTACTATACAGGCAAACGGGTTCCTGAAAGTTGATGGACTTTATATATATGAAATGCAAGATTTTGGGATAAGGCTTGTTCCTAAGCCGGAACTAAATTGAAGATTGAAGATTTGCGGTATCGCATATGGATTGAATATTGAATATTGTATATTGTATATTTATGGAAATCGCTTCGCTCCATTATTTTAAATTAACTACTCCGAAGTTTGCTTCGGGGAAATTAACCCAATAACTCACGAAAATCTGTGTAATCTGCGCCTGCCCCGTAGGTCCGGAAGATCGTACTGGGGTAATCTGTGGATTAAAATTAACAGAATTCCTTCAATATTCAATTTTCAATATACAATCTTCAATTTCTTTGGTCTTCAATCTTCAATCGTCAATATTCAATCGATAATAACTTATATGCTTTACTCTAAAGTTTACATAGATTCATTTGGTTATGAGCTTGCTCCGAATGTAGTAACATCGGAAGATCTGGAAATGCGGCTGGAGCCTCTATATGAAAAACTTCATCTGCAAAAAGGTCAGCTTGAAGCAATCACTGGGATACAGGAACGCAGGTTCTGGGATCCTGGATTTAAAATGCATGAAGGGGCTATAAGGGCAGGACAAAAGGCAATAGAAGCTTCCGGTATTTCCCCAGACTCAATTGATATGCTCATTTACGGAGGCGTCTGCAGAGACAACTTAGAACCGGCAACCGCCTGCGCAGTGGCCAATGGCCTTGGCATTAGTCATAAAGCACATATCCATGATGTTTCAAATGCCTGTCTGGGAATTCTAAATGGAATGGTTCATATCGCCAACGCTATCGAGCTGGGGCAGATCAAGGCAGGGATTGTAGTATCATGCGAATCAGCCCGTCAGATCGTTGATATCACAATAGACAGGCTGGTTAAAACAAAAGATATGGATGTTTTTAAGAAAACAATAGCTACCCTTACAGGCGGCTCCGGAGCTGTTGCTGTTCTTTTAACGGATGAATCGGTTTCAGACAAGGGACACCGCTTTATGGGAGGAGTAGTAAGAAACGCAACAAAGCATCATGAACTTTGCCGGTGGGGTCCGGATACCGGCATACCTGCAAGCGGACTTCATGTTATGGAAACGGATTCTATCGGTGTTTTGCAGCACGGTGTTGTTCTGGGAATTGAAACATACAAAGATTTCAAAAAAGAACTGTCATGGCCCGATGACAAGCCCGACAAAGTCATATGTCATCAGGTGGGGGTAACTCACCAAAAAACCATACTTGAATCTATAGGTATTGCACAAGGGAAAGATTTTACCACCTTTCAGTATCTTGGAAATATCGGCACGGTATCGCTTCCAATAACTGCTGCAATAGCATCGGAACGTGAGTTTCTTTTGAAAAATGATCTTGTCGGATTTTTGGGAATCGGCAGCGGCCTTAACTGTCTTATGCTGGGGATAGAGTGGTAAGTGGTAGTCAGTGATCAGAGGTCAGTGATCAGAGAGCAGAGAGCAGAGAGCAGGCATAAAACTGTTAACTGTAAACCGACAACCGTGAACCGTGAACCCTGAACCCTGAACCCTGAACCGTGAACCTTAGTAGTTACAAAATATGAAGAAGAATAAACCAGTTGATATATCGCCTTTTAGGCATCTATACCCGTTTAAGTCTCATTATATGGATTTAAACGGGTTTAAATACCACTATATTGACGAAGGCTCAGGCGATCCGATTATAATGATTCACGGAAATCCAACCTGGTCTTTCTATTATCGCAACCTTGTAAAGGAGCTTTCACCCAAATTTCGAACCATTGCGCTAGATCATATCGGCTGCGGGCTGTCCGATAAGCCTGACATAAAAACATACGACTACAGGCTGAAAAGCCGTGTAAATGATATAGAAGCTCTTTTAGATTACCTTGACCTGAAGGAAAAGCTGACTCTTGTTGTTCACGACTGGGGTGGGATAATCGGAATGGCTTATGCTGTAAAACACCCGGAAAGAGTTAAACGCATAATTATAATGAACACCGCAGCTTTTTTTCCTCCGAAGAACAAAAAGCTGCCTATCAGGCTAAGGCTTATAAGGAATGTTTGCCCATTTGCACGCGTTGCAGTACTTGGTTTTAATCTATTTGCATATTCAGCTCTTTTCATGGCAACAAAAAAAGGGCTGTCAAAAGATGTAAAATCAGGTCTTATTGCCCCATACAACTCCTGGAAAAACAGGATAGCCACTCTAAAGTTTGTTCAGGATATTCCTTTAAGCGAAAAAGACCCAAGCTACAGCATTGTGAAACATGTTGATGAAAATCTCCATAAACTTTCAAATATTCCAATGATGATATTCTGGGGCAGCCATGACTTTGTGTTTGACCTTTCATATCTTTCTGAATGGCAGCTCCGCTTTCCGGATGCAGAGGTTCATACTTTTTCAAATGCAGGCCACTATGTTCTTGAAGACGAGCCGGATAAAATCATAATATTAGTCAAAAAATTCTTAGAAAATCATCCGATATAATATATGCATCAGTTTACGGTTAACAGTTTGCAGTTAACAGTTGATCAAAACATAAAAGTAATCAGACGTAGCATAATTCATTGGAAAAACTGTGAACTGTTAACCGACAACCGTAAACCCTAAACCCTGAACCGTGAACCCTAAACCGTGAACCCTGAATTATGAACCCTGAACCTGTGAACGCCAACAATATATTTAATGTTTCAATTCATCTGCGAAGGATGGCAGAAATCCATCCCCACAAAAGAGCTGTTGTCTATCCGGCAGGCCGGGATAAATACAAAAGGGTTGCATATTCCCATCTTACCTTCCAACAGCTTGATCAGGAATCCGACTATTATGCTTATGGGCTTGAAAAGGCAGGCATTAAACAGGGAACAAGAACTGTTTTAATGGTTAAGCCTAGCATTGAATTTTTTGCCCTGACATTTGCAATCTTCAAGGTTGGGGCTGTACCTGTTGTTGTTGATCCTGGCATGGGAATAAGCCGGATGCTGAGATGCCTTGAAGAAAGCCGTCCCAATGCTTTTATAGGCATACCAATAGCCCATGCTCTTAGAAAACTGCGGCCAAAATATTTCAAAACAGTAAAGACATGCATTACAATCGGCAGACGCTGGTTATGGGGAGGGCTTTCGCTTAAAGATATCCGTCTGACATCCAGTAAACCATATAACATCGCCAAAACCAGACAAAACGATATGGCAGCCATACTCTTTACCACAGGCAGCACAGGACCCGCTAAAGGCGTAGTATACACTCACGGCACATTTGACGCCCAGATAAAACACATAAAATCTCATTTTAATATAACTTCCGACGAAATAGATCTTCCGACATTCCCTCTTTTTGCCCTTTTCGACCAAGCTCTCGGGATGACAGCTATTATACCGGATATGGACCCCACAAAACCTGGATTTGTTAATCCTGAAAAAATCATAGAGCCCATTATGAATCAGGGGGTGACAAACATGTTTGCTTCCCCTGCCCTTCTTAATCGAGTCGGACGATACTGTGAAAACAAAGGAATAACTCTGCCATCTTTAAAAAGGGTTATTTCAGCCGGCGCTCCGGTTTCTCCATCAAACATAGCAAGGTTTGCTTTAACTTTAAGTGATGGGGTCGAGATTCATACACCTTATGGCGCCACAGAAGCAATGCCGGTAATATCTATCGCAAGTAAAGAAATACTGTCTGAAACAGCAGAGCTAAGCAAAAAGGGGTTCGGCATATGCATAGGCCGCCCTGTTAACGGCTTAGAAGTACGCATAATTGAGATAAATGATAATCCGATTAATGAATGGTCTGATACACTCATTCTTAAGGACGGCGATATAGGTGAAATAACAGTGTCAGGAGCTCTTGTAACAAAAGAGTATTTCCGTAAACCAAAGGCAACTGCTCTTTCAAAAATAAAAGAGGGCAACAGGATATGGCACAGGATGGGAGATCTGGGCTGGATTGACAAAAAAGAGAGGATATGGTTCTGCGGCCGAAAAAATCAGCGGGTGATTACAAAAAACGGTCTGCTTTTCACAATACCCTGTGAGGCCATATTCAACAATCATCCCATGGTATTTCGAAGCGCCCTTGTCGGAGTCGGTTCTCCGCCAAACCAAAAGCCGGTAATATGTATTGAACTGGAACATGATAAAAAACAAAAAAGAAAAAAACTTATTAAAAAAGAGCTATTTGAACTTGCAAAAACCAGTGTCCTGACAAAGGACATTGAGACGATACTTTTCCGCAAAGCATTTCCAGTTGACATAAGACATAACTCAAAGATTTTTCGTGAAAAACTGGCGCTGTGGGCACAAAAGAAGGTAACTTAAAAAGAACGCATATACTTTTTCTCTCCCAAACGGATCATATTTTCCTGTTCTATACTTGATATGTCAGAATAACGAGACGATTCAAAATATCTCTTGAAAGTTCAATCAGCAGACTTCGATATCAAAACTTTTAAAGCAATTTCAAAATGACAGATTCAATATGGATATCAAAACATTATTAAATTTCTAAATATTACTGATAGATAGCAGAGATCAAAAGTCTGCGCATTACGGTGGAAATTGATGTGGTTCCCGTTCGCAGCAATAATATTACTAATATGTTTCAATTCAATAGAGTCCAAATGATTTAACTATCTTTAGTCAACGCAATAGTTAACAGATGAAAAGAAGGGATTTAAAGAATACTAACTGGATGGGAATAATGGATAAAGGTCGTGTTTGTTAGCATCAGATATTTTAAGTAACCTAATAATTTTGTTCTGTATTTTCTTAAAACTTTTGAGGGTAGTGTTTCTCATATCATATATTGACAACTTTAAGCCAATATACCTGGCACCTTGGGAATCATCTTGCAAGTGCCGATAATCCGAATATATCGATTTTAGATTTGGATCATCTTCTATTATTTTCTGTAATGTTGAATGAATTGTTATGTGTTGGTTTTTTTCTGCTAAATATGCATGAACGAAATGCAAGGCCATATAATAAACTATGGTCACACACCAATCAGTATAATCTGGGGGGTTGGGTTTAGATAAATGAGATAATACTTTGTAGTTTTGAGCAACAATCTGTAAATGTTTATTCTTATTTGGCATTAATCTATCGTTCAAAAAACAATATATTTTTATTTTTGATAAAAATATCAATATCTTTCTGGCTATGGAAATGATAAACAGAAAATTGAAACTGTTTATTTGGATACAAATCAAACATTCGCATTTCAACTCTATATATTTTTTCTCTGGTTTCAATATCTCTTTTATCAAGAATTGTTATGAAATGCTTAACATCGGGGGTAGATTCACAAACAATGGCCTTCACACTTGGCAATCCATGAATAATCTCTAAATACGTATATTCTGTTAAATCTAATAATTCTTCAGTATATCCTAATAACTCTACAGAGGAACCTGTTACTTCAACAAATGTTTCTGCGCTTTCAATTTCAGTCGGATAAACTACTTTATAATAATTATCCCAAACCTCATTTAACCATATTACATTTTCACAGTGAGCGGGTCCTGAATGACAATATTTTGTTATATTAGGTAATAACGTTTCTTTTCGTTTTTGCCCAACACTAAAATCCTGTTGCAAAAGCCTATTCTCTCGAATATTAGGGTTCCATTTGGTTTTAATAGATTCTGCCGAGTCCGAAGGATCATAACTTAAGGAATCCTTGCTTGACGTATCTACTTCCATCGCTGAAAGCATTTTATACACCTTATCTAAAGTATAGGGTTAATATATTTTCCAACTCGTCAGGTATAAACTTAAAGAATCGATCAATATCTTTCAATTCAAAACTTTTATCTTGAGCTTCTTGAACAGCAAATGTATTAATATCACTCAGTACCTGTAATACCGGAGTTGGCGGGTCACTGGCTAATACAACAGATTTAAGTCTTACCCATGAGTTTATTTCGAACTTTTCAAATTCATATTTTTTCAATGAATGTATCTCAAAAGAATTGGTCTTGTTAAAAGGTTTTTTTAGATATTTTTCTTTGCAAAACGTGTCCGCAATAAACTGTGCTGGTGTTTTTTTCTCAATTTTAGCAACTCTCTCAATAATAAAAGCTAATCTTTGTATCCTGATTTTATATGCCTTTTTATACGACCGAAAAAATTCTTTTACATAATTAGCGAAATCCAATGCATCTGGATCAGTGATCGGAGAAAAATCAGGATTAAGATAGATTAGATTAATCCTTTCAAGAGAAACTTCGAGTTTCCATGTTTTGTCCAGAGAACTTAGAATAAATCTTGGGATCTCTGCTGGAGCATTCTGAGGAATGGGCATACTAAACAACTCACCATCAAATTTTTTTCCAGACAGGTCCTGGAAAAGATTGAGAAGAGCCAACTTATCACTGAACGAAAACTCTGGCGTAAAAATAGAAGCCATTAGTTTAATTGGTGAAAATTCAATCATTTTAGTGAATCCTTTTCAATTCATCTTTTCTAATTTCTTGCTTTTTTGATAACACGTTACCCTATCTTTCGCAAGGCATTTGATAACCAAGCTTATTTCCCTCTCTTTTATCGATGATTCATTGCCTAAACCTTCAATTCCTGAATATTCAAGATTTATAATCGAAATCAATTGTTGTGTTTACTTGCCACTATGCAATTCAAGAATCCAATAATGTTCTTAGAGATTGCAGTTACATATCACAAATATTTAAACGTTTCAATTTGTTACGTCAATAGCAGCTATCTGTAACGCCCAGCATCACAGGCGCGAGGTAACGAGCGAGCGTCCTGTGATGCTGATGTTGGGCTATTTATCAATTTTGAAAAGTCCAGCGAAGATTTAATGACACTCTTTCTATCAGACTTTGCCAATTCTTGTAAACTCTTAGAGAAGCCTTCTTAACTTTTGGAGCTTTAGGTGTAACCTCTAGCTTCTTAACGGCAACCCACATGGCTTGGCCTACTTGCTGCGAAATAGGATATCTATCAAAGTACGGGATTTTGTCCGCATCAAAGAAGCCTACGGGTAAATTTCTCTTTCCAAATTCTAAATTAGCTCCCCAAAACACGCGTTCTCTCTCATGGCGTGGACTTATTGCAGTACTTAGATAATCCTGTTCAAATTCATTAAATGTTTCTTCAAACTGGTTAAAGAGTTCAAGAGAAACAATGGCAAAATCTAAGTCAGAATAATGACTAAAATCTCTACCATACTCAGGTGGTCGCGCCATCGAAAACCCAGTCCTCGCACTTCCCAGCAAAGAGATCTCTTTGGGATGAATTTCGAGCCTGGAACCAAGCCACCCCCGAAGATCTTCATATATTGCAGGGCATTTGCGGAAAGCGAAAGGGATACCTTCTGTTAGCCATAAACGGACAAATATTTCCCGACCACGACGTGACGACTGCGAAAGAATCTCTTTCAGTCTATCCGCATCAGGATGGTGATCCAACAAATCTCTTAGTTTGGAATCTACTTCGAAAGGGCGTGCTGTTGTCATATTCATAGGTTCCGTCATTTGAATGTTTTTGGTAAAGCTTCAATAAGTGCCTCGTCCTTCGCTCAATTTGGTGGAAGCGTAATTTAGGCGCAACCTTGGGCTCTGGATACTTTAGTCTTGCAACAAGCTCGGCAGCGTTCTCAATTGTAAGATTTTCATTCTGAATACCTATACGCTTGCATGCCTGAGAATAACCGTTCATGTGCCACCCGTAATATCCGATACAGAGATATACTATTGGTAAAATAGCTTTAGGAAAATATTCTGCCACTAAAGCTGCAAGCATAATTTCACGTGTTTTCCTGAGGATAGTGTTTTCATATCGGTTTGTGATGACTCGGACGATTTGCTGTTCAATCGTGCTGGCACCCTCACGGGAACGCCTAGTAGCTCTGCGCCATATTGCACGGCAAATAGCATGAGGATCATAACCTGAATGTCGTGCATGCCGATGATCCTCGCCTGAAATAAGAAGTCGTTGCACAATTAGTGGTGGCATTAGATCTGGTTCCCGCATGAGTTGATGCCACTCAGAGGAAAGGGCAGTTCTGACTAATTTCCATTCATCATATAAAATTAACCGCCCAATATTCCGAGTTATTTTTGATAACAAATTTTTCTCCTCTGAAAGCCCAACGGTGCTGCTATGTGGCGCGTCCTTACCAGCGGCTGGTTAGCGATTCAGTGAATACAGCCAAGATACACTTCGCCAAATAATTTCCGTGCCTTTCTACTTAACTCATCTGAGCAACACGGAGAAACGAAAAGGCCATAACCTTCAGTCTCGAATGAAGCCATATCAGGCATTTCATCTCCTTTAGGCTCGGGGTGTTTCAACATTGAATACCTTAATGAAGCCCAGAGTTCGTAACCAAGTTCGGCTTCGATGGGAGGATCAAATCCAGACTCATTTCCATAGGTCAACATTTTAGGGTATTCACTAATTTCTTCTCGAAGTCTGACCCCACATAGAGCTGCAACCAAGTCTGCAAGCTGAATTCCGTTGACCTCATGAGAACGACAGATATTAATAGAATCTACCTTCGAAACGTTTCTAATTTCATTATTGGAAATAATACCTTCATCAATATATATTTTCAGAGGATCATCCAAAATGGACTTCGATAACCCTGTGACTAAATATGAAAAATCATCCTTGATATTTAGGCGTGCAGTGTTCGATAAAACCATGGGGGACTTGGGTGGGGGACTTGGGGACGCCCTTTAGTTTTGCAGTTTTAGGCCTAATGGTCGATTAGTTTGTAGCCCTTTTCTTGTACTATTTTCTCTCCTCGCTTCACAGACAAACTTACCCCTGATAAGGAAAGATTTAATCGCCTTGATAATTCAGCCATGTTAATGCCAAGATCTCTTACCGCCCAATAGCATAATAAACTTCTTGCCTCAACCCGTTTGCGTTCTTTACCTGTAGCCCAGATATTAAATAGCTCAAGCTGCATTACTTCACACACCTTTGATGCAAGCTTGTCAAGATCATAGCCTTCGGCAGCCAACTTATACTTTTTCTCCATCTGTTCTTTAGATGCCGCTAACACCTGAT
>Ga0180732_1000819_pt1 | contig 22597 bp, 25 predicted proteins | sample KR11_01MetaG_FD_148674 | JGI IMG/M metagenome (GOLD analysis project Ga0180732, IMG submission 148674) | Groundwater microbial communities from the Olkiluoto Island deep subsurface site, Finland - KR11_0.1 MetaG | ecosystem: Environmental > Aquatic > Deep subsurface > Groundwater | place... | reverse complement strand
GGTAAAGAAAGGAGTTATCCAGGATGCTACATTCATAACCTCAGACCCCGGACATGCAAAAGCGGATAAACCACGTGGTAATGAAGCTAAAACACGAAGAAGCAAAGATGGAACATGGACAAAAAAAAGCAAATACAAAAGAGGGAAAATACAATCACCATACCTATGAAGATGAGGTACTTCATAAATCGTGACGACGTTGAATCTGCACGCAGAACAAGGTCTTTTCCTTCTTTTAATCCACCTGAAAAGCCGTGTCACTATTCGGTTACTTTATGGATTATTCCCCATTATTCATCATTTCAAAGGATATCGAGGATAACCGCAATGACATCATCAGGTTGATAATGCTCCCCTGTACCATTTTAGGAGACTGTATGGTATTGGTTTCTTAAGATTGAGGGATAGGTTTTCCCCGGTAATCTCACGAATCTGCATTCTTTTCTCTAATCCGTTCACTCCATTCAATACGCGGAGACCCATTGGTTTCAAATTCCGATATATATAACCATTTTCCCCTTTAGCTGAAGCTTTTTTGCGCCAGATATACCCCTGAAAGTGCATTTTACTCAAGCGTGTTCTGACGTCGCCCTGCGATAATCCGGTGATTGCGGCTATTTCCCTGGGCAAGAGATCCCACCGGGTATCGTATAACGTCTTCAGGATTTTGTATTTCGCTTCGTTAAATCGACAACGAGAATCTGTATATTCAATCATATATCCCCTTTTTCACTACCAGCGCTATCAGTATCAGCGTCCCCCGTTTCTAATGTCTTAAATTCATTCTTGATTGCGAATAATGCCGCCATGAATTCCATGACTCCATGTAGCTTTAAAAGTTCACGGAATGTATCAATAAGAATTGCATGGACCGATGCATCAGCCGAAACAAATTCTAAATCCTGCTCTTTGCCAGGATCGCTGGTTAAAGTGTCTTTACGAGCTCGCAGACGGTATGTTTTCTTGGGACGATCGCTGGTAATGGTCTTCTCTTCAGCAGGTTGGAGTACGCTAACCTTATTCCCCTTATTGCTCTTCTGGGGTTTTGGCAGGTTCTCACGCTCACGGATCTTTTTCGCCATGTGCCAGATTGAATAATCGGTTATGCATTCTTCAAGTCCAATTAGTTCTTTTGGCATTTTAGAGGCAACATAATCCTTGATTTTTTGCTTGGTTTCAGATGTGATATCCTCACCGTTCCTCCATCCAGGCTGGAGTTCATCAAGTTGATTTTCGATGAACGCTTCTTTGAAGCTACAGTGCCGGGTCATTTTATGATAGCCCCCGTATATGATTTCACATACTTACGCCTCATTTCTGGGTCTATGTTTTGAAACATTCTCAAATCTCCTTGGTTTGTTTTGTCAGCCTTTCTTTGGCAATTCTTTTAGCTTCAACATCAATAAATTCCACTATTTCATTGACTGTAGGTTTCCTGCCCAGGAACTCTTTGATGCTGCAAACTCGCCTTCCGTCTCCGCTGCATTCGCAATCTCCTTGCAGGTTTTCGCAGCTGTCTTCACTTTCAAGAGATTTCATTATTTCTCTCCTCCTAAATTTCTTTTAATTAAGTGAAATAAGAAAAATCTTCTATAAATATGTTATCCTATTTTATGCGAAATATGAGCATATTCAATACTTATCTTTATATACTTACTAACTTAAAGGTTAGTTAATATGAGAAAAAAGACCGTAATTCCAGATACACCTGTTCGGATTAAGATCTTGAATGAATTAATTAAAAAGAGCTATCCACTTCATTTTAGTGAAATTAGAGAATTAGTTCATAAACAGGATGCAGTAATTGGGCGGGAATTAAAAACATTAGTGGAAGCTGGTCTTGTCATCAAAGATCCCAAAGGTCTATACTCAATCAATACAGATTCAAAAGAGAACCACGATATTCTCACACAACTCGCATTAAAGTCAGGATCGGACACATTTCATTATATAATGGATTCCATGAATATACACGTATTCATGGCATGTGAAGAAATCGATAAAGGACTCATTGAAGTAAATGACTTTTACAACTACATTGAAAATGATACTGCTGAACGTTTCATTAACACTGTTCAAGAACTCTTTTCAATAAAATTGTTTTCTGTAATTTTAAAAGAAATGGATAGAGGTAACTTGCCCAAAAAAAAAATACCCGTTCAGAAAATAAAACCATATTTTATGAAACCCTGCAAAATAATGGTTACCTATAACTTGCCATTTTTCAAACCTGTATATGTAGAGAAAAAATAGATCAACCTTTATTCATCATTTCTTTTACCCTTGCTTCGATTATTGCCTTTATCATATCTTCATTTAGAGCCATATCCTTCTTGCGCTGCTGCTCCATCTCATCCACCCGCGCAATCAACGCTTCATTATTTAATGTCGCTCTGGTGTTCGCCTCGGTAAGTCTCTGGATCTCGGCGCATTGTGTACAGTATTCCCCTTCATCAATGAGCTTATTGCATTTGGCGCAACGTTTAGCAAGCGGATTGATCACTGTATCCTTTTTCTTAGTTCCCATTCCCAGAGCTTCACGATAAGAATTATTAGCGTCTTCATCTGTCAGGTTGGTGTATCTCTTGATCATGGAGCTGTCTTCTTCCCATCCGAACCGCTTCTTCATGGCTGTCTCCTGCATACCAAGGCGCGCCAACTCTGTCGCCCTGGTATGTCTCAGCAAATGCCAGTAAACATTTTTCGATATGTTCGCTCTGGCTGCCATCCCTTTAATTATTTCATGTGCCCTGGTCTTTGAAAGGTCAAATAATCTGCCAGTCCCGGGATGAATGTTAAGGTATTTCTGGATATATGGAATTGATTCGATTAAGATAAGTGAACGTGTGCCTGTCTTCGCACTTACATAATCTTCCTCTGAATTATCAGGTATTCGCACATTACATTCATTCCCTGTTATTTTTACATCCTCTACTCTCAAGGATAACAGTTCGCCCCGCCTCATTCCTGATTCATAAGCCATAGCTAATAACGCTTTATCTCGGTCATTATGCCATACTTTCAGCATTGTATGGACTTCGGCAGAAGTCAACAACTTATCAGGATTTATCTTTTTCAAAACGTTTTTTGTCTTTATCCAGTCCACCACCTCAGGATGTCCTGACCATCGGAAATATTTCTTAAATGTACCAAAAATAAAATTTAAATTCCCTTCCTGTGGCTTCTTTCCATGCTTCTTTTCAAAATCCTTGATATATTTCTCTGCAAATGCTTTCAGATCATCGGACGTGCAAGAATCAAGGGTTTTATATCTATCCAGATAAGTAAGATAGATTCTATGATTCTTGATCGTGTTCGGTCTTCGGTGCTGGAGTGTTTGCTCCTGGAGGAATTTATCTAATGTCATATAATACCCATTCAACTTTCTTAATAATAAAGTGTTCGGTAAAAGAATACCCTTTATTAACCCGTATTCTTGTGATTAGCACATGAACCAGAAAGGACTTTCTGAGAAAGACGTTTTGTCCATGCTGGACACAGCGCGGTCAAAAGACACATCATACGATAAAGTGCTCAGCGCCATGTGCACAAGACCGCATCCTGTTGCGGTAAAAGCCCATATGCAGTTCATCGAATCAAATCTCGGCGACTTCGGTCTTTTTCAGGGGACAAAAGAACTTGAAGAAAAGGTCATCGCCCTCATGGGCGGATTGCTTGGCGACCAGAATGCGTGCGGTTACATTACGACCGGGGGCACGGAATCCAACATCCAGGCTCTGCGCACAGCCCGCAATATCTCGGGAAAAAGCCGCCCAAATGTAATAGTGCCTTCATCTGCCCATTTTTCATTCGATAAGATTGCAGACCTCCTGGGAATAGAGCTAAGGAAAGCTGCGCTGGACAGTGAATTCAAGGTAGATATCGGATCTGTTGAAAGCCTGATCGATGATAATACCGCAGCGCTTGTTGGTATTGCAGGTTCTACCGAGTTCGGGCAGATAGACCCGATAGATAAGCTTGCTGAACTCGCGATTTCGCGTGACATTTTCCTGCATGTTGATGCGGCTTTTGGCGGATTTGTCATACCTTTTCTTGATAAAAAATATCGTTTTGATTTTTCGGTACGGGGAGTATCCTCGATAACATCAGACCCGCATAAGATGGGTCTATCGACCATACCTGCAGGTGGGTTGTTGTTCAGGGAAAAAGCCTGCCTTCTTCCGCTTGAGATAGATACTCCTTATCTCACTATCAGGAAACAGCACTCTCTTACCGGCACCCGCAGCGGCGCGGCTGTGGCTGCAACATATGCTGTAATGACACATTTAGGACAGGAGGGGTACAGGAAGATCGTTAGCAATTGCATGAAGATGACGCGCAGGCTTGTGGAAGAAGTAAGGGAGTTCGGAGTAGAACCGCTCATCGACCCTGTGATGAACATTGTTGCACTTGATGTGCCATCTCTTGAAGAAGTCAGGAAACGACTTCGGGCAAAGGGCTGGTCCACCTCGATAACCCGTTCCCCGCGCGCCATGAGGCTTGTTATAATGCCGCATCTTAAAGATGAGGCGCTCACGCGATTCATTCGGGACCTGAAAGAGTGCCTCGGGGACTGATATCGTAAAACTTAACGGGATAATTTATCTGCAAAACAATACCCGCAGGGTTCGTGTACCTGCTCGCCTTTTGTCCTGGGGTATTTCCTGCACTGGGGGGGTCTCATCTCGTATATCGCACATACGGCGCTATTAGAACCATTGCCATCTGGTACCAGGAAAGGACATTTGAATAAGAACTTACAGCAAGACCCACAATTCCTGCATTCACCGTTCCTGTTTTCATCTATCGGTAATATTATACTTGTAGCAAACCTTTTCGTTTTTCCATATAAATGATTCATTTTTTTATTTAAAGTAGCTTTGATATTAACCACCGTTTAAAAATTTATTTAAATCGTTTGAACACTATTTTACATCGTTTAAACATATTAATATTTCTATTGGTTGAATTCAATCAATATCTTGATTTTCTATTACAACAATATCAAAGGTTCGTGGAGACTGAAAAAAGTTACAAAAAGTCGCTTGGCACTTTCGAGCTTGTAAGCCTGGGCGTTGGCGGCACCATCGGTTCAGGCATATTTGTAGTCCCCGGGATTGCCGCAGGAATTGCAGGTCCGAGTTCGCTGCTTGCATGGCTTATCGTGGCGATCTCGGCGACTTGCGTCATGTTATCCTTTGCATGGTCTTCAGCAAGATATCCTTCCACAGGCGCTTTTTATTCAATACTTTCAAAGGGATTCAATGAAAAAATATCATCTGCTATCGTTATCCTGTACATGGTCTCTTCTGTGTTCGGAAATGCAACGATAGCCGCAGGAATTGGACAGTACATATCATTTTTTGGTTTTCAAAATGTCCTGCCGATAGAGGTCATGATAATTTTCGGGTTCTGCATAGTCAACCTGAGAGGAGTTTCCCTTTCCAGCATAACTGAAAATATATTAACCACACTGAAGACCGTCCCCCTGATAATAATTGCTCTTCTTTTGATACCACATATACACATGAGTAATTTCGTGCCTTTCTATCATGCATCAAGTTTGGATTTCCTGAAAGCCATTATCATTATCTACTGGACTTTCACAGGTTTTGAGATATGCGCCATACCTGCGGATGAGACAAAGTCGAAAAATCTTGTATTCAGGTCGCTGATAATCGTTATGGCAATCGTGATAGGCGTATATGCACTGTTGAATATTTCCCTCATAGGTAGCGTGGGGAGCGCAGCCCTTGCCGGGTCGCCCGCGCCTGTCGCCACTGCTTCAGGGCTGGTATTCGGGGATTCTCAAAAACTCGTCGCTATTATCGGGATCATCGCGATGATGTCAGCATTGAACGCTTATATGCTGGGCACTTCAAGGGTCATCCAGAACCTTTCCTGCCAGTTGAATGTCCCTTTGTTCAGGGACATTAGCGCACGGGGAACGCCGGTATCTGCCACGATACTTACCGCCATTTTAAGCTCGGTGCTCCTTTTATTCTCGAACCGCTTTGATGAACTTGCAAGCATCTCAGTAGTAACGACACTGTTACCGTACCTGTTTATTTGCATGGCAACATACAAATTATTCCATGAAAGGAAAATCAGGCTGATCGCATGCGTGGGGGCGGTGACGACGGCTGGGATACTTGTGATATCGTTCATGCTATAATGTATATCATTTACAACGGGTTAAGAATAAGTTGTTAAGTTCACACATAATCTTTACATATCTATAAACTATTTTAGTACCAGAGACACACCATGACCACACTCGACCCCTGGGGCGCAGTCAAAATAGACAATTATTCAAAATTGTTCGATGAGTTCGGGATATCGAAGTTCGATGAGCTTCTCGGACAGATAAAGAACCCGCACAGATACATGCGCAGGCACATCATTTTCGGGCACAGGAGCTATGATTCCGTGCTTGAAGCGATGCTCTCAGGAAAGCCCTTTGCAGCCATGAGCGGCTTTATGCCTTCAGGACATGCGCATCTGGGGCATAAGATGGTGATGGAAGAGATCATCTGGCACCAGCAGCAGGGCGGGGATGCGTTCCTTGCTATCGCTGACATGGAAGCGCATGCGGTCAGGGGCAAGACCTGGAAGGAATGCAGGGAATACGGCATCGAAGAATACATCCTTAGCGCTATTGCATTCGGTCTTGAGCCGGGAGCGCATATTTATTTCCAGTCAGGTTCGGAGTCAGTGAAATCACTTGCTTTTGAACTCGGCATCAAGGCGAACCTGTCAGAGCTTTCAGCCATATACGGCTTCAACGGTGAAACGAACATCGCCCACATGGTGAGTGCGCTTACCCAGAGCGCGGACATACTCAACCCCCAGTCCGAGGAATTCGGAGGACCAAAGCCGGTTGTAATTCCGGTGGGCGCAGACCAGGACCCGCACATAAGGCTGACGAGGGGACTTGCATATAAGGTCAATATGTTCATCGTGGAGGAAAGGCAGGAGGGAGAGAAAAAATACATAAGCGTACGCGGCAAAGCGGCGCCGAAAGAAGCCCTCAAGGAGATCGCAAAACGCACAGGAGGCAAGCTTTACGAGGAGCACGTAGATGTTTTCAGGGGAAGTCTTGCTGAAGTAGGAACTGCTGTCAGGGAAGTGGAATTGAAATATGGAGGTTACGCTTTCATGCCTCCCGCATCCACATACCATAAGTTCATGACTGGATTGCAAGGTGGCAAGATGTCAAGCAGCATCCCTGAGAGCTACATCGCGCTCACGGACAAGCCTGAGGACGGCGCAAAGAAAGTGATGCGAGCAAAGACAGGCGGCAGGGTCACTGTTGAGGAACAGAAAAAACTCGGCGGAGAACCTGATAAGTGCACGGTGTATGAATTATTGGTTTACCATCTTGTCGAGGATGACAATGAACTCATGGAGGTCTATAAGGAATGCGTTGGCGGCACGCGAGCGTGCGGGAACTGCAAGAAATATGCGGGTGAGCTTATGAGCAGGTTCCTGAAAGAGCATCAGGAGAAAAGGGAGATGGCGCGGGAGAGGTTGGGAGAGTTCGGACTTTAGGTTCACTGGACTATTAGAAAGTTCCATGCTACCAAAATTATATTAACTCGGGAGACACAATAATCAGTGGATGCATACATCGGAGGAATAATGGTACGATTAGAAAGACACGGAGATTCCTATGTCCTTGTCACAGGTACATCACAAAGACCGGATATCGGCGTACTTATCAGCGCCCTGTCCGAGCTTTCGAAACCCTCTCCTGACACGGCAAAGATCAGGGACGGGATTCAATATCTTGACAACTGCGGCGGAGCGGATTTCAGGAAAGAGATAAGGACGATACTTCAAAATGCCGTGGATAACAGGGGCATGACCGTCATAGATTTATAGGTAGTCTACTACAAATCATGACCTGTCTGTATTAATTGAATTTGATGAGTAACGATTTCATAAAAACGAGACGCAAAGAGACGTTATCACGAGAAATAATATTACCTTGTCCTTTTAAATCCCTTAAAAATGAACGGATGTTATGATGATCCCCCAGATGATTATTACTGCTATTCCGAGAGAAATAAATCTGGTGAAGGTCTTCGTTATTAATTCGGTAAGTTCAGGCTGACCTGACCATCTCACAATAATTATCTTTGTTCCTGTGCTCATGATACCTGCAAGCACTGCTGTCAGGGCGGCTGTGGCAGGGGGAATGTGACCGCTTACCGCAAGCGTCACGACTGAAGCCGTGACTACAGCGCTGCTCACAAAACCTCCAAGCGCTGTAGCGTACACACCGGCAGCGCCAGCATATCTGTTTGCGAACGTAGCGAAAATAGACAGCGCCGCAAAACCAAAACCGAATTTCATGGCAGAAGAGAGAGCAAAAGGCGAATCCAGTTTTATTGTCTCGTTCACAGGTGTCCCATTCCTCGATCTTATTAAGGCAGCCACGGCAAATGATGTGATCACGATCTGAGGCGGCGCCATGAGCAGGAACACCCTGCCGCTCGGGTCAACTATCAGCGCAATGAGCAGATTCCTCACCAGCATTGAGGCGTTTGACAGGATGATGCCGGTGAAGCTTGATTCTACAAGTTCGCTCTTTTCTTTCGCCATTGCTGCGATCGCGCCTGTGGTTGCTTCGCTGTTCACCACACCCCCCAGCAGTCCAGAGAGCGGGATCCCGTATCTTGTCCCGAATTTTTTCATCGAGATAAAACTTATGAAGCTGATCGTGGACACCACTATCACTATCAGGAGCACCCATCTCGGATTGATGACGCCCATGAACATTTCATCAGGCGTCACAGGGTACAGTATGAAGACCACTGCCAGAAAACGTACTGCGCTCTGTATCTCAATATCCGTGAGGTCTGTGGCAAAAGAATGAAGATGTCGTTTTTCCGCGAGCAGCAGCGTTATCACGACCGCCCCGGCAATGGCTATCATGTACTGGTTGTGGGCAATGAAAACCCCCAGCAGGAAAGTGCAGAACAGGGCGATAGGACCTGTTATCCCGGGCTGGTTAAGAGTTATGTTCTTGGCATAAACGTATATCGCGGAAACTATCCCAAAAAACGCAAGGGATACTAGAAGAATACCTGTATTGACCGTGAGGGCGAGGTAAGCCGAGATCATCCCGGCGATACTGGCGATGGTGAACGAGCGGACGCCTGCTATCAGTTTGATACCTTCCCTGCGCCTGTGCTCCCGTTCGATGCCGATAAGTATGCCGATGAGCGCTGATAGCACAAGTTTCTGGAAGAAATCCATGTTCACGCTCATGTCGCCAAGGGAAGATGGTATCAGGTCCATGTTTGTAAATTATTCGTTTTATTTTTATAAATACTTATTGTCAAATATAGATAACTTCATACGCTTTTGAAAACTATTCAGCACAAATGATCAAAAAAAGACCTGTACTGCTCATGATACTCGATGGGTACGGCATGAACAATAACAAAGAAGGGAATGCCATAGCAGCGGCAAGAACTCCTAACATGGACAGGCTTTTTTCAACATACCCGCACTGTGAGCTTGGATCATCGGGTGAATCAGTTGGACTTCCCGAAGGACAGATGGGGAATTCAGAGGTCGGGCACCTCAATATCGGCGCAGGAAGGGTCGTTTACCAGGACCTGACAAAGATAACAAAAGCGATACGCGAAGGCGAATTCAAGAAGAACAGGGCACTTCTTGATGCCCTGAAGAATGTAAAAAGCAAAGGTTCATCCCTTCATCTTATGGGGCTTCTTTCAGATGGCGGAGTACACAGCCACATCTCCCACCTGTATGCGCTCCTTGCGCTGGCAAAAGAGCAGGGTATCACCAGAGTATATGTTCATGCTTTCCTTGACGGCAGGGACGTTCCCCCGAAAAGCGCTCTTAACTATATTGCAGATGCGCAAATCAAGATGAAAGAACTAGGCGGCGAATTCGCCACGATATCAGGCAGGTATTATGCAATGGACAGGGACAAACGATGGGAGAGAGTGGAAAAGGCATATGATGCCATGACAGGCGGCAAAGGGGATACCGCAGAGAGTGCAGCAAGCGCAGTGAAGAACGCATACGAGCGCGGGGAGACTGATGAGTTCGTCATTCCGACTGTCATAATGAGGAACAAAAAACCCGTATCCCTGATATGTGATAATGATTCTGTTATATTTTTTAACTTCCGCTCTGACCGTGCCCGCGAGATAACCCGGGGATTTATTGATGATGATCTCAAAGGTTTCGATCGAAAATCATATCCAAAGATCAATTTTGTATGCCTGACCCAGTATGATGAGACATTTAATGTCACTATTGCATTCCAGCCTGAGCCGCTAAAGAATATCTTTGCAGAAGTCCTTTCCAATCATCATTTAAAGCAGCTGCGGATCGCCGAGACAGAGAAGTATGCCCATGTCACGTTCTTTTTTAACGGCGGAGTGGAGAAGCCCGTGCCTGGTGAAGACAGGATGCTCATCCCCTCTCCAAAGGTTGCGACATACGACATGCAGCCTGAGATGAGCGCATTCCCTGTGACGGACAAAGCGGTGAAAGCTATAGCATCAGGAAAATACGACGTAATTATCCTGAATTATGCAAATTGTGACATGGTAGGTCACACAGGGGTATTTGATGCTGCTGTGAAAGCAGTGGAGACCATAGATGCGTGCATCGGGAAAGTGTATGACTCAGTCTTACAGGCTGGCGGGCTTCTCATCATCACCGCAGACCATGGGAATGCTGAGAAGATGTGCGATGAGGCGGGAGGGATACATACTGCACATACACCCAACCCCGTGCCTTTTATGATATGCGAAAAAGGTATCAGGCTCAGGGACGGCATACTGGCAGACGTAGCCCCTACCATCCTTGAGTTGCTGGGTTTAGAAAAACCTGAAGAGATGACCGGAATGTCCATTATAGTGTCATAACAATCTATATACTTTTCAAAACGAATATTATCGCATGCATGCTGAGGGCGACCTGACTATTTTTAACGGCAAACTCACCATACTTATGGCTTTCAGTTCAGGTGGAGAACTGGATAAAAGCCAGATAATTAAAATCATAGGTTCGGAAGTGGTCGCTGAAAGATGGAACAAGCCAATAGAGATTGAACGATCCGAAGGCGTGGCAGTGATCATTTCAGGCAGTGAAAAAATAACATGCAACGCGAACATATATACTGATGTTTTTATCGCAGGCGTATCTATACTGAGGACTGAGATCGAGATCAGGGACAGGATATTATTTAATGATATTCTGGTGGCTCTCCATTCCAATACGATCATTCTGGAAGGACTTGATTTCCAGTCATTTGCTAAAAGGAGGATAAGCGAGATCCGTGAAAGGCTTAATCCAGGAAAGAAAGTCCTGTGCTATGAGAATACAAAACGGTACACGCTCCTTAAGATCAAGGAATTTACTCCCAAGCTCGACCATACCGAACTGAAAGAACAGTACGGAGAGGTCATTACTCGTTTCCTTTCAGGCGAGACTTCCATAAGGCCGCTGCACAGCAAGGAGATCAAAGATAAACTCTCAAATGATCTTTCATATTATGATGAAGACCTGTTCCTTGCTTCTCCTGAGGGTGTACTGATACTTGGCTGTGATGACTACATCAAGGAATTGCGTGAATTGCTTGAGCTTACGATATCGCTTTTGCTGTTGTTCCAGATATACGACCGCAAGATAGACCAGGAGATCACTCATGCCTTTGATGCGATAAAGAAAATGCGCAGCTCAAAAGTCTATTTCTTGACACAGGCTCCGCGCAACCTTGAAAGATCCCTGCTCAAGGTGTCCGAGATAGGGCTTGTCATACTTGACGATATCGAAGACCTTATGAATCCCCATAAGATCACGCAGGACTGGTACTACCAGTCTGCTTACATGCGGATGCTGATCATCCATAAAGTATGGGACTTTGAAAAAGTTGTGCAGCACAAGATAGATACCCTGCAGGAACTCTACACTACAACAAGACATTTCTCCACAGAGCAGATAGCGATGCTACTTGAAGTGGCTATAGTGCTGCTGATATTGTGGGAAGTAGTACTTCCACTTATCCCGACGATAAAAGGATTATTTTAAACTGATTCTAATATTATTCCTGAGCTTTTGGCGCCAGCACGTCCATATTGTATCGCTCAAGATACACGACTTCTTTGATATCTGTATTATCGATGATCTCTTTTGCGATCTGTCTCTTTGACATTAGCCATCTCTGGTTATAGGTCAACTCCGGCTCTATTTCAACTGTCGCTTTCTGGTCATTGATCTCAATTGAGAACTCTTTTCCGATATACAGGCCAAGAAGTCCTTTTACCTTTCCTTCATTATCCTCGATCTTCTCTTTTATCTCGTAATCATAAGTAATGGTCTGGCCTGCCAGGAACCTGTTAAAGTCCACCTGCACCATCCTGCCGATAGCCCGGATCACTACGCCCTGGCGCCCGTCAACCTGAACGGGCATCCCTATCTGAGGTTTATGCTCGAATTTTGTTATGGGAATTGTTTCTATAAGTTCCGGGTTCCTTACGCCAAAGGCTTTTTCGGGGGGTACGGTAACGCTGCCGGTATAACCTGTATCCTTTCCTATGAAATCCTCGTCAAGCCCCGCCACAGTGTGCCCGGCTCCAACGATAATTACGTCTCCGCCGTATTTTCCTTTCTCGTTGTAGATACCGTTGGCTTTGGCGATCTCTTCGTTCGTGGTGTCAAAGATGCGGTCGTCATTCTTTCCTGTATATGAAACTCTGATAAAATCTCCGTTCTGGATAGTCATGATATTTCCTGTCTTTTTCGGCTCTGATGTACCTATGGTATAAAAAACTTATTATAAACCTTCATTATAAACCATCACAAACGATTTCTGAAAAACCGGGCGCTTTCAAGCGCGCCACATTTCGTTCCCTCAAATGTCACCACATTACCAGATATCTTCCGGTCATTGATCTCAAACTCGATCACGCTTGGTTCTGACATTCTCGGGGATGTGGGGCTTCCGGGACATGCTATAAGAACATCTGACTTCTCGATCACAGGTCTGTGTATATGCCCGAAAACGAGGACATCAGCCCCCATCTCTTTTGCCATGTACCGCGCCCCGATAGTGTCCTGGAGGGAAAGGGCTGCCTGGTGGATGAGCCCGATCTTTATGCCTTCGATCTCTATGACCTTCCTTTCAGGCAGCATGGTTTTCAATTCAGGGTCATCCATGTTCCCATGTACTGCCTCAAGCCTGTTGATCGCGCAAAGTTCATCGTATGCTTTTTTCCTTACAAAATCGCCAGCATGAAGGATCAGGTCTGCTTTTTTCAGTCTCTCGACAAGGTCGCCGGGTAGGTGGTCCCTGATAGAGCCAAATTTTATATGCGTGTCTGAGATAGCTATTATTTTCATGCGTATCCGTAATCCGTGTAATTCAATTCTTTCTTTACTTCAGACAGGAACAATTTGTAAACACCTGCAGAAAAATCTATCCATTCCTTGAAATCAGCGTTCAATTTCTTTCCAAGCGCGTCTTCCTTTTCGTTCATACTGGGCTCCCCCAGAAATTTAAGTTCATCAAGATGACTTTCAATATACCAGTAAAGCGCTGTTTCGGCAAAAGGTTTGGGGATCAGGGGGGAATTGTGAGATATATTCAGCATGAGCGCCTGTTCCAGTCCAATCTCTTCTCTGGTAATTCCGCTCTTTTCAATGGCCCTTTTTAGGGTCTCATCACTGATATTTTTCTTTTCTTCTGGCGTGAACTTCCGGGCTTCGTTCCTGATATTCGCCTCATATATCTCTTTCTGGAGAAGCTCGTGCTGAATTGTGAACCGCAGCATGTTCTCGCTTGCTTCTTCAAGGTACTTCCTGTTAAGGGTTATTATCGAATACCAGGAGCCAAGATAATACCGCCTGTTAAGCGCTACCGCATAATCAAAGACCGACGCCATCCTGACAAAGATGCTCTGCGAGAATACTACGGCATCGGTAGATAGTAAAATTATGTTCGACGGGACTGATTTTCTGGCTGTTTCGAGCCCATCCGTCCCGTAAACTGATCCCGGGTCCTTCAGATACTGCTCGCTACGTGCGATAATTCTCTTAATTTCATGTGGCCTGAGCTGGCTCACAGAAAAAGCTATGTCTTTAGCCGCGGACTGTATCCAGAGGGTGTAATCTTCTTCGAACTCTTTTTTGGAGAGTTGTTTTTGCATGATGGGTATTCGTAAAGGAGAAATAAATAGTTAGTGGATAGTTTTATTTTGGGCGCGACCTATAACAGGATTCTTGAATAATGGTAAATCCTTAGTGAAATATAAAACCGCAGATAAAGGCGCCCAGAGTCACGAGCCTCCAGAGTCGCGCCTCTGGAGGGCGCATACACGTATGCCCCCGCAGGGCATACGTGGGTACCAAGTCGAGAAGCGTAGCTTTCGGAGTCGGCGTATACACGTATGCCCCGCAGGGCATACGTGTGCGCGGAGTCGAGAACCCGCAGGGTTTCGGCATGATGAACGCAGATTTGTTGTTTCTGAGGCTGATCGTTCATTAAATATATAAAAAATATGAGAGAATTTATAATAATCGGACATAAAGCAGTCACAACCCCCTTTTCCCTGAACGACCTTCCGGGTGCGGCTGGACGGATGGATATACTGTGCAGGTGCGTGAACGCAGCACTGTTCCTCTCGCATGACCTCAGGAGAGATGTCAGGGTATATCTGGTGCTAAAAGGAGGGACACATCCCATGCTTATCCGTTTTGACGGTGCGACGGTCAGATATCTCAGTCCTGATGAGCGCAGTGCCGCATCACTTATTAAGAAAGCGCTTGAGAAAGGGGCTCAAGGGTTCTGGACTGAATCCATGCCAGGGGTAAGTATAAAAAAGGGAGACCTGGGCGACCTGCTTGATGAGTTGAATAGAAAAATAACATATCTGCGGGAGGATGGGGCAGATATCCGCATGAAACCACTTGAAGCCCGTTCCGACCATTTATTTGTCCTGGGCGACCACCTGGGGCTCACTGATGATGAAGAGAAGATTATCGTTGCGCATGAGCATGAGATAATAAGCGTGGGTCCCGTTTCACTGCATGCCGACCACTGCATCATTTTACTGCATAATGAGATGGACAGGGTAGAGAAATGTATTTAGACCTCATAGCATATTGAGAGCCGGATGACAATTCTTGATACTGCCCGCAAGATACTGAAAGAAGGACCTGTATGCGACCACTGTCTAGGACGGCAGTTCGCAAAACTATCCACAGGCCTGGGCAACGATGAACGGGGAAAAGCTGTGAGGCTCGTGCTGGCGATGCAGGCGGGCGAAAGCGTAGATCCTGAACTTGCGGATCTGTTAAAAAATAGCGGGGCAGGCAAATGCTGGGTATGTAATAATCTGTTCATTCATCTTGACAAATGGACGGAAAAAGCCGTAAGTGCGCTCTCTGATCACGAATACGATAATTTCCTCGTCGGAACAAGAGTGACAGGGCTTCTTGCTGAGAACGAGGAGATAATCTGGGCTCAAGGAGGGGTGACTTTTGCTGAACCCCTTAAGACAGAGCTGAACCGCGAAGTCGGGAAAAGGATAGAAAAACTGACCGGCAAAAAAGCTAATCTCAAGAAACCGCAGATCGTGGCGCTTCTTGACCTTGAGAATGACGCGATTGAACTTGAGGTGAACTCACTATATATTTACGGCAGGTACAGGAAACTCGTCAGGGGGATACCGCAGACCAGATGGCCGTGCAGGGAATGCCATGGATCAGGATGCGAACATTGCGACGGTACGGGCAGGATGTACGAGGAATCAGTGGACGAACTCATAAAACCGCATCTTGTGGCAGCGTCGCGGTGTGATGATACAGCCTTTCACGGCGCGGGGCGCGAGGATATCGACGCGCTGATGCTGGGCGATGGGCGTCCGTTCGTGGTCGAGGCAAAGAAGCCGCATCTGAGGAGCATAGACCTGAATGCCCTTGCCTCTGATATCAACGGCAATTCAGCTGGAAAGATCGAGGTGCTGGGACTTAAATTCGTTGAAAGCGAGACCGTTGAACAGTTGAAGTCCATGAAAGCGGATAAAGAGTACCGCATGAAGATCATACACAGCACAACAGAGGAAAAACTTAAATCATCCCTTGACATAATAAGCGGGAATCTCATCAAACAGAAAACTCCCACAAGAGTGCTTCATCGACGCGCCGACCTTGAAAGGACACGTAAAGTTCACAGGGCAGAGCTTGAGTCATTTGATACAGATACCGCAGTCCTCGTGATCCGCTGTGAGGGCGGGCTCTATGTCAAAGAACTGGTCTCTGGCGATGGCGGGCGTACCGTACCAAGCATTGCATCCCTGACCGGGAGCGAGGCAAAGGTTATAGAACTTGAAGTAACAAAAGTAGGATAAGATACAGAGGAATAATATGTCAAAGAACCACGGAACAAGAAGGAAATCAAGACACAAACTGAGAAAAACAGTAAGAGAAAAAGGACTCACACCTATAACAAGAGCTATTCAGCTATTTTCGCTGGGGGATATCGTGAACATCGATCTTGACCCCAGTATCCAGAACGGCATGCCGCACCCCAAGTTCCAGGGAAGGACAGGAAAAGTCCTCAGCCAGCGAGGGCGGGCATATATTGTTGAGATCAGGGACGGGGGACTCATGAAAGAATTAATTGCACTTCCTGAGCATCTGACCGCACAGAAAACCTGAACCAGGAGTATTTAAATGATAGTGAAAAAGGTTCTTCAGGAGGAAGGGCTAACGCTTCCTGAGGTCAAGAAAATTCTTGATCATATAAAAGAGGAACGCGAAACAGAGGGTAAAGAGCTTGGCTATGAATTGAGAAAAGCGATTTCGCATGCCGAGATATTTTCAAAGATCAGCGCAAAAAAATCCAGAGAACTGGTGAACGAGTTATTGAAGCTTGAGAAGATGAAACCGGAGATCGCAATAAGGATCGCGGATGTCCTTCCCCTGTCGAATGATGAAATAAGAACAATATACGCAAAAGAGCGGTACACCCTCAGTGAAGATGAACTCAAACAGATACTTGAACTGGTAATCAAAGTTGAGTGAGAATATTTTGTAAAACTATATAAGCGTTCATCTTAATTTATTATGGTCTGAGCAAGGACATTTCAAAATAATGGTGGTATTTGATGATAACTCTGGGAAGAAAAGCAGAAAAGGAAGATTTCGCATATATACTGGACTATCTTCCGTACGGACGCACTGATGACAATCGTCCCATGTACCAGAAAAAACCTCTTGCCCAGGGGGTAGGGGAAAAACATTTTGTTCTCATGGAGATGATGCCAAAAGAGAACGTTGTCCCCAGATCCGATGACAGGGTATATATCGGGGAAGGTGACAGGCCGGCGATAGATCATGTTAAGAGGCGGATGACATTCAACGAACTGACCCATTCTGCGCAAATGGAACTTCCCATCATTATAGAGAAAATAATCCTTTCAGATGAAAAGCGATTTTTGAGTTTCTTTAATGATGCTTATCCGATAACAACCCGTCTGCACATGCTCGAGCTTTTGCCTGGTATCGGTAAGAAGCTCATGTGGGCGATAATCGATGAAAGGAAAAAGGGCAAATTCGAAAGCACGGCGCAGCTTGTTAGCAGGGTGAAAGGGCTGCATGCGCCAGAGAAACTCATCTCGAACAGGATCCTGGAAGAACTTAAAGAAGATAATATAAAATACCGCATCTTTACCACCCCTATGCCGCCGAAAAGATGAAACGGTATAAAAATGATCAGCATTTTTTAATAGATAACCGTATCCTGAACAGGATCATTGAATACGGGAAATTGAACCGCTCTGATATTGTGCTTGAGATCGGAGCAGGCTACGGAAATCTCACGAAGCTTCTTGCGGGTAAAGCAGGAAAAGTCATCGCTGTTGAAATGGATCCCGAACTTGCAGCTTCAATTAAAATTTCGGAGAACCTCGATATCGTTGTGGGCGATGCTCTAAAAATGGATTTTCCAAAGTTCAATAAGGTCATTTCCAATCTTCCCTACTCTATCTCTTCCCCGGTCACTTTCAAATTGCTTGGATGCAAATTCGATTTCGGGATACTGATGTACCAGCTTGAGTTCGCAAAGAGGATGGTGGCAGTACCGGGCAGCAAGGATTACGGAAGGTTGTCCATTACTGTCCAGTACTACGCTGATGCACAGATCCTGGAGATCGTGCCGCCTGATGCATTCAGCGCGCCCCCAGAGGTCAGTTCAGCTATAGTGAAGCTTACACCGCGTCCTCCGCCTTATGCTGTGAAAGATGAGACTTTTTTCATGAGATTCTTAACTGCTGTTTTTTCGCAAAGGAGGAAAACGCTCAGGAATGCAATACTGAATAACGCGAAGATGCTGGGGATCAGGGATAGTGCATTGGGAGCTATTCCTGATGATATCCTGAAGAAAAGGGCTGAAGTCCTTTCGGCGAAGGAACTTGCGGGGATTGCCGACGTTTTGTATGAATAGGGGAAGTTCAGGTCATATTCAAGAAACATTTGAGGACGCTTGCAATATTTTGAAGAAACGAAACCGCAGATAAACGCAGATAAACGCAGATTTGTTGCCAGTTTTTATAGGTAAAATTGGATATGTTGTTTTTCCGATGTCCTCAGATAGCCCGGAGCATCGAGAGCGCGAGCAGGGAGCGGATATCAGAGCTTCCTTCACTTGCGGTCAGGCGATAATCTCAGGGGTGGCGATCAATACGCCGACCCTTGTGAGGATAAGGAAGAGGCTGACGAGCGATGTGAGGAGCATGGATGCGCCTGCGGGGCGGAGCAGAGGAAGTATGAGGAGAAACATGAGAGGGCTGAGGTGAGGGCGGATGAGGAGATGGATGTGGGGGTGTGAGATTGGAAGGGATACTATAAAAAATTTTTGAAAAACTATATTTAGCAAAAAAGAAATTCAATTGATCCATGTCCAGAAATTGGAAAGAGCGGAAGTGCCACGATGACCTCATTTTTCAAAGTATTTGTTAGTTCAGTACAGAAAGAACTTGAAGATGAGCGACTCATCATTCATAATCTTATGAACACCGATCCGTTCCTTTCGGTACATTGCACGCCCGTGCTTTATGAATATGAACCAGCATCTGCTGATAAGGTTTTAGAGGGCTGCTTGAGGTCACTTGACAATTGCCAGGTGTATCTGTTAATCGTGGGCGTGCAATATGGGACTCCTGCTGGTGAAATATCGATAACTCACACTGAATACAGACATGCAAAGCAAAGGGGATTGCCTGTTCTGGCTTTTATCAAGGGCGAACGTACCGTAAAAAGAGAGAACGGTACAGACGTTTTACTCAAGGAACTGGAAGCTGATGATTTTAAGTATAAACGTTTTGGCAATGTCATTGAACTTCAAAAAGAAGTAAGATCAGCATTAGTAAGACTACTTCAGGAAAAGTTCGGTATTGTTCCTACAAGTGATGAGAACCTGATAGCAGATCAGACCATCGAGGCTACTTCTAAGTTCGAATCTCAACCTTTGATGCGAATCCGCTGGGAAGACATGAACCATGACATGGCTCGCAGGCTTGTGGGTGCAGCCGAAGGCAGGAATATCGATGAGTTGTCTTCTGAAGATGTATTGGCTGGGGTTATGCTGCGCGGTCTTGTCTGGCGTGAATCGGGATCGAGGGAATACTACGCAACAGCGGCTGGTGTGGTGCTGCTGGCTAAAGACCCTTCTGCAGTGTTCCCTCAATGTCGTGTGCTTGCGGATGCTTTTCGCAGCTCTGAGCCTGACGGGGAACCACTGGATCATGAGGATATTCGGGGACCTATGCCTATAGTTATTGAGCGTGCAATCGCTTTTATAGATAGGAATACCAGGCATCCCATGAAAGTTGTGGGACTTAACCGTGTGCGTCTTGATGAATATCCTGTTGAGGCTATGAGGGAGGCTCTTGTCAATGCTGTGGCTCACCGGCAATACGAAGACGCCGGGCGAAAGATCATGCTTGAAGTCTTGTCTGACAGGGTGATCGTCTCCAGCCCCGGTCTTCCACCTTCACCTATTACACTTGTCAACCTGCGCAAGGGAACATACAGACCATGTTCACGTAATCCTGTACTGGCTCAGTGCCTCTCTTATTTCCACCGTATAGAGGAGCGCGGCAGCGGCTTTCGGCGTATGCGCGAACAGATGCTCAATCATGGACTGGATGTGCCTCTTATCGGTACTGATACAGGATATTTCCAGGTAACTTTCCCGGGACCTGGCGCTAACATCGAGCGCCTTCGTGTGCCAGAGCGGTTGATGCGGGTAACTCCTGCATTGGAGGCTCAATTGAATGAAAGGCAGCGGAAGATGATGCAATGGCTTGTCGAAGGTAAGGAACTTACAAGCCGGCAATGTGAAGCAGAATTCGGTGTCACCCGTGCTGTCACATCTGTCGATTTCAGGAAACTGGTTGAAATGGGATTGGCTGAAAAACTTGGAGCCGGTCGCTCTACCCGATACCGCCTGAAAGGACCGGTCTAATCGTCAAGTAATCGTCAAGTAAAACTCACTAATCGTAAAGTGACAGCAGCAGATAGCCCGGAGCATCGAGAGCGCGAGCAGGGAGCTGATATCAGAGCTTCCTTCACTTGCGGTCAGGCGATAATCTCAGGGGTTGCGATCAATACGCCGACGCTGGTGAGGATAAGGAAGAGGCTTACGAGCGATGTCAGGGGGAGGAGCAAGGATGCGCCTCTGCTGTGGGCGGCGCAGAGGAAGTATGAGGAGAAGCATGAGAGGACTGAGGTGAGGGCGGATGAGGAGATGGATGTGGGGGTGTGAGGGTGGATTGGCTGAAAAAACTTGGAGCCGGTCGCTCTACCCGATACCGCCTGAAAGGACAGGTCTAATCGTCAAGCAAAACTCACTAATCGTAAAGTGAAGGTGTACTTCTGAATATGAACAATGATATTCTAGCTTGAAATGCTGTTCATCCTTGTGCCTTTAATTATCTGAATAATCTCCTTTTATCTTCGAGATAAGGGTAGATTAAGCTTTTCTTCATCAAATCCGACTGGTTCTATCTCGGAGACCATTCCATATAATCGGTGAAATGCTGCAATTCGGATAGGCTCTGCAAAGTTTGTTCCTGATTCTAATATATTGAGAAGTATATTGAAAAACGCATCCCTATCTTCGCGCTCATTATACCCAGCATTCTCAATCACTTTGCACCATGTTTTCTGTAATTTCTCTGTATCTGCTGCTTTAATAGCTTTAAACCATTCTTCACGATTTTTTTCCCAATTTAACCGACAAAAAGCCATACCTCTTATATATTTTAAATTCCAGATATGCTCCTTATTTTTAGCTAACTCCCAAAACTTATCTCCAATCCACGATTCTTCGATTATTTTTCGTTCAAAAATGAATTGGAAATACAAAAGTTCAGATAATGATTCCGCCGTCAAGCAAGTGATTTCAAACGTTTTAATTTGCATCAATTCTATGAGCGATGTACGAACATTTTCACCCCCTCTTACAATCCAAGACCTCGGTGGAAAATTTGTTTCATTATTAACTATTTTATATAATTCAGCGATGTGTTTTTCCGTGACAACTTTTGCATTCAAAGCTGACCAATAAACATATCCAAGGAATTTATGTTCGGGGTCTATTAAATAATCATAGTTTTTCAGAACATCCTCAAAGATATGTTTTATTCGGTTCTTAATGATTAATTCATCCTTTGTTAGAGGCATTTGCCACTTATAATCTGCCATTAACAATCTAACCCAAGGTTCTAAATGTTTTGCTTTGTTCTTTAATTGATTTTCAACTATATCCAATATAAATATTGAAGATTCCAAATCTTTTAAAAATACAACATTCCAGTTCCTGATAGAAAGTACTTTTTCAGAGCATCCTCGATATTGAAGCCATATCTTCAATTCATTTATAATCTCTGGATCTAACAATCCCTCAATTTTTGGATCATAATTATAATATATCCAAGTTAAAAGTTTTTCGGGATGATTTCTTATATTATCACTTTGTTTATTTGCAATTTCATTAAGTTCTTCAATGTCTCTTCTATATTGTTCTTCAGATTGATAATAATTATTGATCGTATAAATATTTTTATGATAGCTAAATAATTCCTCAATTTCATTAGGTATTTCAAGAATTAGTGAAACCATGCTTATAGGCCGTTTGAATTCTTCATTCTCTCGGAACAGTTTTAATACTTGATTGTATTTCATGTAATTCTGTGGCTCCAAAAGAAATTCAAAAACAGCCACAAGGAGAATAACAAACGGTTCTTTTTCATTGGAAAAAGTCTTGCAGAATTTTCTAATAGAAATTTCATTCTCTTTTAATATTTCGTGTACTTTTGGATTAGCAATTCTTGGAAATCCTACCATTACCGACCCATCTTTTATTTTTGTTCTTGCTTCTTCTTCTATGGATAAATAAGCTAGAATTGAAAGTTGGGTATTGACCCTATAATCTACTGATGTTTTAAATACCATTGATTGCATAATACTTTTATGTGATCAATATGGGAATTCGTGGACCAAAATCAAAATTCAGTGAAATTGCCTGTCCAAATACCTCATG
>Ga0180732_1000818_pt1 | contig 22618 bp, 17 predicted proteins | sample KR11_01MetaG_FD_148674 | JGI IMG/M metagenome (GOLD analysis project Ga0180732, IMG submission 148674) | Groundwater microbial communities from the Olkiluoto Island deep subsurface site, Finland - KR11_0.1 MetaG | ecosystem: Environmental > Aquatic > Deep subsurface > Groundwater | place... | reverse complement strand
AAGCAGAATAATTATACACCCCATTATCCAAGTCAGTAAAATTATGATACAATCTGTAAAGTCCGTTATTATATGAGGCATTAATTTCTTCAGGAGAGAGGGCACGGTTGAATATTTTTACTTCGTCTATGAGGCCATCGTAATTACCAAGACCCGCAAAGTTTGAACCAATGTTTGTGCCAGCAACAGCCCCTACCCATACTCCTAATCCTGTTTCAGGTGTTCCAACTTCTACCCCATTAACATACGCCCTTGTGACATCAGCAGTAGTATCCCAAATAAATGTTACTTGAGCCCAAGTATTTTGGGGAATAATTCCAGGATTAACATCATCTAATCTTAAATTCACATCATTCGCTTCATAACGAAATATCCATTTATCTAATATCCTATTATACGACATCTCTATTGTATTTTGTATATTAGTATTTATCTGAAAATAAATTTGATCGACTGCCACATCATCAGGAAAATGCCGATATAACCAGAAATTAGCTGTTCCCTGACTTACATTAATATCATTATTCACCAGACTTGCCCCCACATAATCATCCACCCCATCAAAATCCAAACCATATCCATACTTTCCAGTTGTTATATTATCTGTCCCAAGTCCTCCAGCAAAAGTTCCAAAATTATTATAAGTTGAATTATCAAAAATTCCTGTTGAATTATAAAAATCCATTGCCCAGTATCCAACCAAAGACTTGTTCCAGTCAAACCATGCAGAAGTGTTGGATGAATCTGTTATTGTTGTATTCAGATAAACAGAATCATAATCTATTGTATCCCCATCAGTTGGTGTTGGAGATTCCCATGTTATTGTTGGCGCTACTGAATCAACAACAAAACTCACACTACTGCTATTCTCATTCCCAGCTGTATCATTAATATAAACAGTCCATGTGTTGCTTCCTTCATTAGACGACAAGCCAGTCCAGTTAGTCCCGCAATCTTCTCTCGAAGAATTCCATACTCCACTATTATTAGACCACCAGACACTATCGCAGTTTGTTTCTGTCCAAGTATAATTCAGCTCTGTAACATTTGCTGAATAAGTTGTGTTTGCTGGATAGACTATTGAGATTTGAGGAAAAACAGAATCTATCTCAACATTCACAGGATTAATTGCAATCAATCTATTGTCTGTTATATTTTCAACAGAACTTCCAGAACTTCCCCCAGCCATTGTTGCCTCAAATGTCTGATTATTATATTCATGTCTTACCCCATTAATCCATCTGAACTCTGTTGCATTAAAAAATGCCCAGCCACTTGCATTAGTTGTTCCACTTAAATACTCCACCTCTGAAACATTTTTCACACTTATTGAAGCAGAATCAACACCAGAGCCATTTGACTGATTCACATAAACATCAACATACCACTTCCTGAAGAATTCAGAGCTTCCCCCATCTGTATTATTTGTCCAATTAACATCTGTGTCATCAAAACTCACATTCAAAAAAGTATTATTCAAACATGCACTACCAGCATTATCTGTGTAAAAATAAACATCATAAGAGTCAGTATTCATTATCTCAACATCTTTGATAATGTTATTTGAAGATACTGGACCAGAAAGAGAATAAAAATATATCCCATAATTTGCAGAATCATTAATTAACCCTCCTTGAATATAATTATTTGAAGATTCATCAAAATACAAGCATGAATAACTTCCTCCTGATGAGCAATTCCAAATATTATTATTTATTAATTGGTTGTTATTTGAGCTTGAGGATAAACCGATTCCATCCCGAGAATTTGAATTAGATGTTATGTTTGTTAGAGTGTTGTTTGAGCTTGAGGATAAATAGATTCCATAAGTATTTGAAATTGCTGTGATATTGGTTAATTGGTTGTTGTTTGAGCTTGAGTGTAAATCGATTCCATCCCAAGAATTTGAATTAGATGTTATGTTTGTTAGAGTGTTGTTTGAGCTTGAGTATAAATAGATTCCATACCAAGAATTTAAATTAGATGTTATGTTTGTTAGAGTGTTGTTTGAGCTTGAGTATAAATAGATTCCATTCCGAGAATTTAAATTAGATGTTATGTTTGTTAGAGTGTTGTTTAAGCTTGAGGATAAATAGATTCCAGAATAAGAATTTAAATTAGATGTTATATCTGTCAGATTGTTGTTTGAGCTTGAGTATAAACCGATTCCATCCCGAGAATTTAAATTAGATGTTATGTTTGTTAGAGTGTTGTTTAAGCTTGAGGATAAATAGATTCCAGAATAAGAATTTAAATTAGATGTTATATCTGTCAGATTGTTGTTTGAGCTTGAGTATAAACCGATTCCATCCCGAGAATTTAAATTAGATGTTATGTTTGTTAGAGTGTTGTTTGAGTTTGAGTATAAACCGATTCCATCCCAAGAATTTAAATTAGATGTTATGTTTGTTAGAGTGTTGTTTGAGCTGTATTCTAAATTAATCCCATACTGATTATATGAAGCATTTATATTAGATATTTTTGAATTTGATGTATTAAACAAATAAGCTCCTGCAACATTTCTATGACTTAAATTTAAATCTTTTATAGTTATATTATCACAATCTGCGCATAAAACCATTCCTGCATCTGAAGATATTGATGAATCATAAACATAATCAGATATTGAATAATTATAATAAATTTTATATGAATAATCAACTATATTGCTTAAATCAATATCATGATCAAAATCTAAATTTTCACTTCCAAAAATATAAAAATTAGCTATAGAATTATTGCTCATACTATTATTTTTTAAAGTATTATTTGAGCTTGAGTATAAACCGATTCCATCCCGAGAATTTGAATTAGATGTTATGTTTGTTAGAGTGTTGTTTGAGCTTGAGGATAAATAGATTCCATCCCGAGAATTTGAATTAGATGTTATGTTTGTTAGAGTGTTGTTTGAGCTTGAGGATAAATAGATTCCATCCCGAGAATTTAAATTAGATGTTATGTTTGTTAGAGTGTTGTTTGAGCTTGAGGATAAATAGATTCCATCCCGAGAATTTAAATTAGATGTTATGTTTGTTAGAGTGTTGTTTGAGCTTGAGGATAAATAGATTCCATAAGTATTTGAAATTGCTGTGATATTGGTTAATTGGTTGTTGTTTGAGCTTGAGGATAAATCGATTCCAAAACGATTAACACTTGCATTAACATTTTCTATTTCCCCATAATAATTATTTGTCAAATAAATTCCAGATCTGTTTTGAGTTGATAAAGCAGAACTGCCTCTTTTTATCTCACAGTTTTTGACTGTTGTCCAATTGCTTGCATCAGAAACAACCCCATAATAATTACTGCCTGAATTCTGATTTCCATAAACAATCTGATTATCCCAGCTCTGGCAGTCAAGAGTCACATTGTTTGCAGTTACATTAAAACAAGTTCCTGTTGTAGAAACTGAATTAGTTAGATAATAAACTGCATTTTCTTCATCTAATGTTTGGCAGTCAGTAATATAATAAGGAGATACAGCATCCACAGTGAATGTTACAGAAGAACTATTCTCATTCCCACTTGTATCATTGATATAAACAGTCCAAGTGTTACTTCCTTCTACCGAAGACAAGCCAGTCCAATTAACACCGCAATCTTCTCTTGTAGAATTCCAAACCCCACTATTATTAGACCACCAAACACTATCGCAGTTTGTTTCTGTATAAGTGTAATTTAATTCAGTTCTATTTGCTGAGTAAGTTATGTTGTTTGGCGAGGTTAAATTTATTTGAGGATAAATATTATCATTAACAGTAAGAGTCTCAGTATCCATTGAAATATTTGAGGTCCAGTTTATTCCCCCTGTTGTGTTCAAAACATAATCATAAGTTCCATAAGCAGGACTCCAGGTTTCACCAGTTGTTTTGCTCACCCCGTCCCTATAAACAATATAAGTTACATCTGTATCTCCTGTGTTTGATTCAGATAATCCAATTACTACTTCTTGAGTTTCATTAATAGTCCATCCCAAATCACTTGTTAAACTTCCTTGTGGAATTGCTTGATTAATAGTTATTGCTTTTACTACACTTTGAGAAGTATAGTTTTCATTTCCACCAGTTGAATAATTAAAATTTGTAATCCCAGCTTCATAAACTATATTTGAAATATTCAAAGCACAAGATAATTCCACTGGACATCCAGAACCTGCTACATCTGTTGTATCTCCATAAGTAATTGGTGTTGTTCCAGATATTCCTAAAACTAAAGAAGAATTTTGATTTATTGTATAACTCAATTCATCACTGCTTGAAGAATAATTTGTATTCTCTGTTGCTATGCAAGAAACATTATATACTCCTGCACTTCTTATTAAATTAATATCTTTTTCTGATGTTTTATCAATATCATCTATATAAATTATATAAGTCAAACTTTCATTATTACTACAAGAAAAATTACTTGTTGCTGGATATTCAATTGGTGAAGCAGGAGTTGTTACTAATGTTGTTAAAGTTTGAGCTTTATTAATAGTAACTGTAAATACTGCTGATGCTGCAGTATAATTTGTATTTCCAGGAGTTGAATAATTTGCAGAAACTGTTCCCCCACCATACACTGCATTTGAAATATTTAATGCACAGGATAATTCAGCCGGACATCCACTTCCTGCAAAATTTGTTGTAGTTCCGTAAATAATTGGAGTACTAGCACTTAATCCCAAAACTAAACTAGAGTTTTTATTTACTGTTAAATCTTTAGTAACACTTCCAGCAGTATAATTATCACACCCAGGAGTTGAATAATTAAATGTCCAAACTCCAACACCATAAATTTGATTACTTAAATCCATTGAATAAGAACATCCTATGTCTCCAGTATTGGTTTCTGATTCAGCAAAGTCAGAGGTTGTTAAATATTCTATTGGTGTTGTTCCAGTTATTTGCATATTTGTGGAAGGGTCTGCTTTGCTTATTGTATAGTCTGAACTATTTGAACTCGAAGTATAATTTTGAGTAGAATCTAAAGAACAATTAAATGAATAAGTATCTGCTCCAAGAGTTAATGGATTTCCAGAAGTGATTATATCTCCGTCCATTTTTAATACTGCTGAACCTTCTCCTGAAATAACTGAGCAAGTTGGAGTAATTGCTGTCCCATAAGTTTGTGGCGATGCTGCATCAAAAGTTAAAGAAGTTTGAGAAGCTATTTGAGTAATTGTTAAAGTCTCAGTATCCATTGAAATATTTGAGGTCCAGTTTGTTCCCCCTGTTGTGTTCAAAACATAATCATAAGTTCCAACTCCCAATGTTACAGTTTCCCCTGTTCCTTTGCTCACTCCATCTCTATAAACAATATAAGTTACATCTGCATCTCCTGTGTTTGATTCACTTAAACCTATTGTAACTGATTCTAAATAAGGTTCTGTCCATGTATCAGTATTTGTTAAACTTCCTTGAGGAATTGCTTTATTAATAGTAACTGTAAATACTGCTGATGCTGCAGTATAATTTGTATTTCCAGAAGTTGAATAGTTTGCAGATATGGTTCCAGCCTCATAAACTTGATTTGAAATATTCAAAGTACAAGTTAATTCGTCTGGGCATCCACTTTCTGTAAAATCTGTTGTAGTTCCATAAGTGATTGGAGTAGTTGCAGTTAATCCTAACACTAAAGAGGAGTTTGTTGTTATTTCTAAATTATAAATTGTTGAATTTAAATTATTTGAAGAATCATTTATTGTGATATTTAAATAATAATTACTTACCGCCAATTGTCCTGTCCAATCTAAAAAACCAGAAGAATTAATTGTGAATCTTGAATCATTTATTGTATAAGAATCAAAACCTGTTTCGTCTGTAGCATCAAAGTCTACACCAGCCCAATCAGTTAAATATTCTACTGAAGCATCATTTGGAATTGTTGTGAAATAAGGCGGAGTTGTATCTCCGGTTATTGCTTCAGTAACATTAACCCACATTAAAGTAGAATTTAAATTATTTGAAGAATCATTAATTGTTATATTAATGTTGTATAATTGAACTGACAAAGCTGTATTATTTTCTAAATAACCTGAACAATTTATCTTAAAATTAATTGTATCATTCACAGCAAAGCAATCAAAAGAAGTTTCGTCTGAAGCATTTATGTCATAAGATAAACTTTGATTATTATAAATTGTTTGGTTTACTGGTGTTCCATTTGTGAAATACGGGGGAGTTGTATCTGTTCCTGTCTCCTCACTCCCAACACTATAAAATGTACTTGGAGAAAATTGATTATTATACTCTGTAGTTATCCACCCTGCCGAACGGGCGACATTGGAAATACGGACTTCGTCTATGAGACCTCTGTAATTAAGAAGACCCGCAAAGTTTGAACCAATGTTTGTGCCAGCAACAGCCCCTGCCCATACTCCCAATCCTGTTGCGGGTGTTCCAACCTCTACCCCATTAACATACGCCCTTGTGACATCAGCAGTAGTATCCCAAACAAATATTACTTGAGTCCAAGTATCTCTCGAAATATTAGCAGGTGGAGCGGTTACTACCGTAATTACCGAATTTGCTTTGTACAAAAATGTCCATAAATCTGTTACAGCTCTGTAATTAAGTTGAATAGTATTGGCTGCATTGGTGCCTATTTCAAGATAGAACTTGTCTGTCGGTGTATTATCGGCAAAACCACGATATAACCAGAAATTAGCTGTTCCCTGACTTACATTAATATCATTATTCACCAGATTTGCCCTCACATGATCATCCACCCCATCAAAATCCAAACTCCCATCCACCTGCCCTGCTACTTGGTTTTCAGAAGACATATTTATAGTTATCCCATTGTTAGCATAAGAAGTTGAATCATAAGTTATATTTGTAGTTCCAGGAATTTCAGATAAATGCTGAACCATCACAAAATTATTATCCCAAACACCATTAGCATTCTCCTGATTACTCGCATCTGCATTTCCGTAATACATTGAAATAGTTGTGTTAGTTGTATTTGAAAGAGTAGACATCCTTACCCATGCAACCAGCCAACCAGTTGAACTGTTATAAAATTCAATTTCGTGGTCTAGTTTATCTCCTGTTGAATTAATAAAAACAATATCATCTCCATCTGCCTGTGCATCATCTCTTAAATCTGTGTCTGTTATATTAATTAAAATAGGAAAATTAACTTGAGAGCCGTTTACTTTTGTATAGTCTATTGTTATATCTTTTTTGTAAAGCCAAGAGGAGTTGTACCAATCTGTATATTCTGTTACATTAACCCACATTAAAGTTGAATTTAAATTATTTGAAGAATCATTAATTGTTATATTTAAATTATATAATTGAACTGAAAGAGCTGTTTTGTTTGTTAAAAGTCCATTACAATCTATTTGAAAATTTGTTGTATCATTTACACGAAAACAATCAAAAGCTGTTTCATCTGTTGCATTTATGTCGTAAGATAAACTTTGATTATTATAAATTGTTTGGTTTACTGGTGTTCCATTTGTGAAATACGGGGGAGTTGTGTCTGCTGCTGCTCCTACCCAATCAGCATCATCAATAGCTACAAGGTCTGTATAAAGTGTTGACTGGGCTGTTCCAGAATTTGCTCTAATACCAATCTGCAATCTATTTGGTGTTCGTGTATCAGCAGATAAAGCTCCACTGTGTTGAGTATCCCCATTAATTCTCCACTCCCACGCAGTATTTGTAATATCATATTTATACTCAAATCTATACCAAGTGTTTAAAGATAAAGCTACTACATCAGTGCTTTGCACTGCACTACTGCTGTAATACTGAAATCTAACATATAATACACCCCCACTTTGAAGTGATTGAATAGCAGCGACTAAATTATCCGCAGTATTCCCAGTTCTTAGGGTAAAGAATCCTTGATTATCACTAAGTCCTTCTTCACTTAAATATAGATAACCTCTGACATACCATATATTATTATCACCAGGACCAGTTATTGCATAGGCATCATTATAAGTAGCATCTAAAACGATTGACTTCAGGCACTCCGAGCCTGAACCTGGAGGAACAGTTCCAGGGATTGCTGAATTTGGGTCAAGAGTACAACCAGCATCAATACTTTCACTCCAAGATAATTCATAACCTGTGCCTTCAAAACTTTCTTCTCCAAGTCTGGGGTCAACAATATAATCAAACTCTACCCCCCCGCCAATAACTCTTAAATCAAAAACATCCTGTGTTCCATTCAACCCTGTCAGATAAGTTTTATACCAACCTTCTTCACTAATATTTTCAATAACAGCAATAATCTCATCACCATCTTCAGGCTCACCAGAGTCACCTGCTTGCAGGTTCTCGTGCCCTCCTAGGGTATCCCTTGGGGACTCATAAACCTCAATGCTCACAACATCCAGATTTTCATCAGCAGGATAATCAATCAGCCAAGAATAATTGGCATCAGTGAGCTCCTGCTCAAGCAGGGCTTTTTCAGCTTCCAACTCTTCATTTGTCTGAGCAATAACCAATACAGCAATTGCCAAGACAATTGCTAAAATTATTAATATGTTTACGCCCTTCAGGGTGATCCCTTTGGGATTTAGTTTATTTTTCATCTTCAATTATCTCCTTAACTTTTCCAAGCAATTTTTTAGCAATTTTAAGATTCTCCTCAAAAATTTCCTTTTTCATAGAAAGTTCAACCCCGTACTGATATCTCTCTCTCAAACTAATAACACTCTCCTCACCTAACTCCAAAGAAGAAATTTTATCAAGGATTTCCTTTTCCAAATCAATTTTCCCATCCTCAATAAGACTATAAATTAAAGCAAACGTACATTCTTGATTTCCTGATTCATACCCAAACTTGGAAACTATCGCAAGCAACGAATGATAAACTGAATAAAACACAGTACTAATAGAAATATCTGAAAATTCTTTTTCCAAAAATAAAGTCGCATTAAGATAATGCTCTGACTTCTCAATATGCTTTCTCGCATTTTTAATATCCGGATTTACTCGCATCAAACCCCTATGCCTCCCCCTTTTATCCCTTTCTTTTGATGCCTTCTTTAAGCACCAATCTACCTTATTCTTCACATGACTCATCGCGCCACCTCCAATAAATCAACAAACTTTTTTTCTCCAGAAACAACAAGTCCTCTTATAATCTCCAGCACAACTTTATCCCTATTTTTAAGATTCTTCAATAAATCTTTCCCTGACTGATAAACAGGATGAATCTTCTTTTCACTAATCGTATTTATCTTCTCAATCTTTTTTCTCAATCTGCCAAAATTCTTTTTATCTACAACAAACAAAACATCAATGTCTCTCGCACTTTTATCATCTCTTAAAACAGAGCCAAAAATTATTGCACCCTCTGCAATCCCAATTTTTCTTATTTCACCAACCCATCTTTTAACAAAAGCAGAACAATTATCAGCCTCTTTTCTCAAAATTAAAGAGACATAATCTTTAGCATACTGATTTTCAAAATTAAAATTATAAAATTTAATATTTGACACCCGCCTAAGAATTATTATCTTTTGTTCTTCAAGTCGCCTCAAAAGCTTTAAGCTTCCCATCGGAGTTAAACCAAGCACCTTAGAAATACTATTTGCATTATATTCAACACTACAATTTTTCAAAATCCTCAAAACAACTTTTTCTTCATTATTCAATTTCATAGTTAAACTCCAAGTTTATATATATAAACAAATAGTTTATATATAAAGATTTACTTATTGAGGGATAATTAGCATCAATCAATTCTCCCTCAGGCTGAGCAAGCTCAGCTCCAATCTCCTCATTTGTCAAAGCAACAACAAAAACAGCAACTGTTAAAACAACTGCTGAAATTATTAATATGTGTTTTAGTTTATTACTCATTTTTATTATTCACCTCTTCACTATTCGCTTCACTATTCGCTTCACTATTCGCTTCACAAAGAACATAATGCAAACTTCTTCCCCTGCCCTGTCTTAAAACAACCTCTTTATATTCTAATTCCCTCAAATCTCTAAATGCAGTAGCACGGTCAGTCCTGCAGATAGAACAATACCTTTTATTTGTAATAGTTTTATTAATCTTCAAATAATCTATTGCTTTTCTTTGCCTTTCATTTAGTTCTTCCAATACATTTTCTTCAATAAAAGTTGATTCTTTAACAGGAGATTCAAAAATTATTTTAGTTTCAAGAGAATGCAATTTATAAAAGGGCTCTTTGTTGCCTTGCTGCCTGCATAAATCCTTCATTAAATTAATTCCAGAGCCATATTTGTCTACAAAACCAATATCATAAACAAACTGTGACAAAATTTCATTAACAGGTTTATGTTTAGGTTTTTTTGGAGTAACTCCTTTTGGAAAAGTTCCCGGATTAATAATCTCAACCCTATTGTCAAAAATAAATACCCTCACATCTCCTGTCTCTAAATAATTCCTATGAATCAGCGCATTAATCATCGCCTCCCTTAATGCTTTAATTGGATACTCAAACTTATCCTCTCTTTGAAAACTTTTTTCTGTTCTCGTCCCAAAAAGCCTTATATTTTTTCTAATAAAATCTTCAGCAATATCAATCATCTCCCAAATCGTTCCTTCGCAATTAGCACTATCTAAAGTTGGATGAATAATTTTTGTTCCTTTAAATCTAATCACTCTTAATCTTGCATTAGTCATAAATTTCTGAGGATATTTTCCAAAAAACAAAATCCCTGCATTAGTTGGTTTTTTATTCTTAACTGCTTTAACATTTTCCAAAAATTTATTAAGAGAAATTTTTAAATCCTTGGAAATATTTCTATATTTTTCCCTATATTCAAGATATTTTTTAATTTTCCCACCATCAACATCCTCCAGCCCAGCCCCCTCGCAAACCTGCCCATCCCAACAAACTTTTTTCCCAGACTCTTTTGCCAGCTTTCTTATTTCAGAAGCAGAAAGCTTATGATTTGACTTGCCAACTCTCATATACACTTTGCCTCTGAAAAATACAGGCTTTTCATCAGCTTCACTCACCTTAATAATTATAATATTTTTATCATTAACTTTATTCACATTAATATCTGGATAAACCTGATTGTCTGTATTTTGCTTAATATAATTAGCAAGTTCTTCAATTGTTTTTTTGCCTGTTTGAACTCCTTTAATTTCTCCTGAATCTTTTATCCCAATTAAAATAATTCCATTACAAGTATTAGAAAACCCAGAAATAGTTTCCCCTATTTCATTTTTCAAACTCAAAGACTCTTTACATTCTAATGTTCTTGATTCTCCTTTTTCAATTAATTTCTTAAATTCTTTTTCTTTAAAACCTCTTTCAGACCCACTTAGTGTTTTTTTATCCATCCAACAGCCTCCTTATCTCCTCAATTCTTTTCTTCTTTTGATAAATATCACAAGGAACTTGTGTCCCATTAATCACAACATAACCATCCCCAGAAACAGCACAAGCACTCCTAGCATAAACAGTGATATCCCTCGTACTGTCTAATTCTTGCTCAAAAGTTACCCTAACATACTCGCTGTCATTTATTACCTCGCTCCAATTTCCGTCCTGAGCTTTTACATAATCATAAATATCTGAAATAAAACTCCTGTTCTCGTCGAGATGCTCTGCTTTTGTAATTTCAATAATTAACTCATAAGTCTGATTGCTTAAATGAGGAACCAGCCATTCAATATAATCAACATAACCATCATTATCCAAATCATAAGCAGTGTAAGGCACTTGTATTTTTATTTTATCAGAATAATTTTTAATATCAGGAATGCTGGTTTCATTTATAATTTCTTGCTCACTTGTTTCATTTATAATTTCTTCAACACTCTCATTTATTATTTCAATTATATTTTCCAATGTTTCATTTTCAATTACATTTCCAGTAAGAATGCTTGAATAACTCTCATTAATCTCAGTAGTTATATTTTGTTCTTCACTTTCATTTACTATAATTGGTTCCTCAATTATATTCTGAACTAATGCAGAATTATAATCCAAGGCATCTTCATAACTTGCATACCAATATAATTTCAAATCACTTGAATCTATTGAAACACTATCTTCAACAAGAGTATAAGCCAGAATATTTTCATAATAAACTTCAGAAGCAATTGTAATTCTTTTTCCATTTAAAATATTTTGCTCAATTGCATACGGAGCAGGTGTTTCATATTCTATTTCAAACTCAGTGGCACCTCGTGAGAGGTTCTCGTGCCCTGAAAGGGTATCCAAGTCTATTGTTACTTCTTTTGTTTCTTTTGTTTCCTCAACATCAATAACCCTGCCAGTCATAAAACTAAATACTTTTTTGAAAAAATCAGAAAAAATTGATTTTTCTTTTAAATCAATCTCTGCAGAAACATCACCTGAAATAACTTCTGCTGTTATTTTTATTTTTTGCTTTAATTTGTCAGGCTTATTAATTTGCTCCTCGCTATTGCTCATCGATTGACTGGATTCATTAATAACAAAAGTTTCTTCTTGCCCCTTGTAGAGCGTTCCTTGCTCTCGGGGTACGCCAGTGGTGTCAATTATTTCTTCTGTTTCATTAATAGTTTCAGTTTTATTTTCAGGGATTATTTCTTGTTCAACTATTTCCTCTTGCTCAGTTGTTTCATTAATTATTATCTCTGTTTCAAGTTCCTCTACTTGTTCTTCAACTTCCTCTTCTAAACTTGAAATTATATAAACACTAATATTTTCTGCCTGGATTGGAACTTCAATGCTTAAATTTTCAACAGGCTGGGTTAATTTTATATTCTTTTTCCATTTAACTGGCTTGTTCAAGACAGCCCCATACTGGATTGTTGTAAGATTCATCTCTGCTTGTGTTATATTGGTTATTATTACAGTTTCATTAATTATTGTCTGATTTTCAATAATTTCTGTAATATTTAATTCAGTTATGTTTTGTTCAACTGGAATTTCAGGTTCAATTTCTAGCTCTTTCCCCTCAATATTAATTGTTTCACTCACAGAAACAATCTCAACACCATCGTAAATCAAACTAATAATTAAATCCCCTTCCTGAAAAGCAGTCAGGTTTAATTGATTTAAATCAATCAAAATCTCAGATATTTCTTCTATAAGATAATCTTCTCCAAATCCTTGTTCTGTTTCAGAATATTCTGTTGTAACAACTGCAGTATCATCTATAATCAATAATTCTATTTCTTGAGAAGAAGATTTAATTTCTGCTGATTTTCCTTGTGGCAACTCATAAGAAAACCCCTTATCTTTTGAAACAACACCTTCAACTTCCAGGATTTGCTCAGAAACAACCTCGCCTGTTAGGGGGGAGGGTTCTGCTGGTTCTGGTTCAGGTGCAGATTCTTCAGGTTCAGGTTCTTCAGGTGCTGGTTCTTGCCCCTTGTAGAGCATTCCTTGCTCTCGGGGTACGCCTGTGGTGTCTTTTTCTTCTTTAACTTTTTCTTCTTTTTCTTTAGATTCTTTTTCTGGTTCAACTTCATTTTCTTCTTGTTCAACTACTTCCTGTTCAACTACTTCTTCTTCGCTTTCTTCTTGCTCTTGTTCTTCTAATTCTTCAACAACTTCTTCTAGTTCTTGAATTTCTTCTTCAGTTACTTCTTCTGTTTCATTTGCTTCAATTATTTCTTCAGTTATATTTTCAGGAATTATTTCTGGTTCTTCTACTGATTCTTGTTCTGGCTCCCCAGTTTTCTCAGGCTTAGCCACCAAACCTTTAGGTAAAACATTTAAAACAAAAGAAACATCTGGATAAATTATTTTTTCACCTAAAACCCCATACCCCTTTCCAGCTCCAGAAATTTCCACATTTTCAACATAAAAATTTCCTTCAGAAATATCATAAGAAATCAAATCACTTAACAAAAACTCTTTTATCTCACCAGCATTATCAACCAAGATTTTTGTTGACAATGGAACAAGCTCTCCTTGCTTTAAATTTAATTTTACACTACCAAGAATTTGCTCTCCAAATTCATAACTATCCTCAATAGACAAAGAAACCCTTCCTGTTAAACCAAGTTTCACTACAAACAAAAGAGATAAAAAAATAAACAAAAAAATAGCTCCAAGAAAAATAATCTGGTTGTAATTTTTTTTTGGTTTTGATTTTCCAAGATATGTTGAGATTACTTTTCCATTTTCTTTTTTGCTATGATAAGTATAAGGTCCGTAAATTCTGCCGTTCTTTTTTATATACCTCTTATATGCCATAATCCCTCTTTAAAATTAATAAAAAAATGGTAGTGTAACTATTTAAATATTATGGAAAGCAAAAATAATACTTTAGGAATTTTAACACTTTCATAATCTAAATAAAAATCTAATTATATCTTAATTTCAGGCAATAATTATGATAAATCCAGACTTATTTTAATAGCCAAATCAACTTTTTTCATTAAATATTCATCTAATGAACTAATTTTTTTAATTAATCTAGAAACATCAATAGTCTTAATTTGATTTAATAATATATCTGAATTTTTATCTAATTTAGAATCTTTTTTTAATAAAAAAACATTAGTTGGAAATTCTTTTTTAAAAATTTTTGAGGTTATTACTGCAACAATTGTTACAGAAAAGTTCTTATTTTACATATTATTTTAGAGTATCAGCACAAGCCTTATGCCTCCTTGTTCACATCCTTCTACTGGCTCTAAATCTGCTAAAAGAATATTCCTTCTTTTTAATCTCATTGCCACTCCCAATCTTTTAAATTTTCAATTGCTTCAAACTCTTTTGCAATTTTCAGACTTTCTTCAGCCATCTCCTTACACCCTTCTATTAAAATCTGTTCTTGATTTCTTTTACATTGTTCAGCAAATTTAACAAGCCCAATAATAACATCTTCATAAGTTTGTTTTGCAGATTTTAATCAATGTAGAAATAAATATTTAGCGGTAAATAGACACAATTCATCTGTCCCTGAAAAGGAGACGGATTTCTTGCTAAACTTTAACTAAATTTTTCTTTATCCAATATTTCTTCAATATCTTTTTTTAACTTCGGCAAATCTTTTTTAATAACTTGCCATACTCTTTCAAAATCAACGCCAAAATACGCATGTGTGAGAATATCTCTAAATCCTGCTATATCTTTCCACAAAACTTTTGGATATTTTTTTCTAAAATCTTCCGGAAGATTTTTAACAGCTTCTCCAATAATCTCAAGTCTTCTCAGGGTTGCATCTTTTTTATCTAAGTCAGTTTGAAATAAATTTTTAGATATTTGCCCTAATGAATTTTCAATTAAATTAATATTTTCTAAAATATCTTCTATAAATAAAATTATATCTCTTCTCATATTATTCTTATTTCCTCATTTAAAATTCTTTGTTTAATTCTTGGTTTTATTACTTTATATTCAACTAAATCAACTTTCTTTCTTAAAACATCTTCTATTTTATGTTTAATAGCAATGAACCCAAGCAAACTCATTTTTTTATCATTTATCTCAACTAATATATCAATATCACTGTTTTTCTTTTGCTCACCACGAGCATAACTTCCAAATATCCCGGCCCTGACTACATTATTCTTTTTTAGAATTTTAACAATTTTCTTTTTTATTTCATCGAGTTTTTTATTTTCCATAAGATAATTAAAAAAATATTATACTTAAATCTTTCTAAAAACATGACTATTTTATTATCAGAAAATATCTTGGAATTATTTAAAATTCAGGAAAACAAAAAACATCGGCAATAATTAAACCCTATTTTAAAAAATAAAGAAGATTTTCTATATTTTCTTATATTTTTAAAAAAATCTATTCAGAACTCTTAACTTTTTGTTTTTTTAACACCCAGTTGACTTTTCTTCTTTTCATAAACATATTTTTTCTGCATTTTGAAGAACAAAAATAAAGAATAGTCCCATCTTTTTTTATAAAAGTTAATCCTTGTGGAACCTCATACATTTTTCCGCAATAAACACATTTAGGCATTTTAAGTATACGCTCCTTCGGCGTGTTTTTCCCAAACTGTCGCGGAAAAGTGCACCATTAGGTGTACGCTCCTTTTGTTACTTTTGACTTAATTCTTCTGGCTTCAATTTCAGTTTCCCTTAGCATTAAAACATCATTTATTCTTACAGGTCCTTTAACATTTCTTCTCATTACTCTTCCTTTATCTCTTCCTTCTTGAACTAAGCACTTAACCTGGGCAATTTCCCCTCTAAAACCAGTTCTTCCAATTAATTCCTGAACAATTGCAGGAACTACGTCTCCTAAAAGTTTATCACTTGCTTTCACAGATTTTTGAGATTTCTTGCCTGCTGAAGAAGACTGTGTTTTTGCTTTATTTTCCTTTTTGGACTTTTTAGATTTAGCCATTTTTTTAATTATTAACTTATTTTAAACTAGCAATGTCTTTGTCTGCATCTCCAGATTCAATTACTGCTATAGAAGATGCTGCTACAGGCAAACCTGCTGCAATGCCTAATTTTTGCTTATTATCCACATCTTTGCAGGGAATTGATTTCTCCTTGCATAAAACAGGTAAATGCTGAACAATCTCTTTAGGCTCTACATCAGTAGCATAAACAACAAGTTTTGCAGTTCCTCTTTCAATTGCCTTAGTAACTTCATTAGTGCCTTTTTCTATTTTTCCAGTCTTTCTTGCCTTTTCAATTAAATTGTATATATCCATTTTTTTTATTTATATTAGAACGAAAGATAACCTCGCTTTCGCTCATTGGTTAAAAATTAAGATTGAAATGAGTTTATAAATTTTTGGTTAAGTAAAATTATCCTTATTTTCCCAATAATAACAAAAAAAGCAAAAGAAATTAAAAAACATTTGCATAATTATTAATAAAAATAAACTTTAAAAATTTAAAAAAACTGCATTTAATATTATATAATAAAGAAAATAACTAAAAAAATTACTTCCAGCTAACCCCAACATCATCTGTTCGCTGTCTGGGTTTGATATCTATCTTATCTAATTCTTTATAAGAAAAATTTATTCCTGAATTAAACATAATCTCTCCTAAAAAAGCTATCATCGCGCCATTATCTGTTAAAAATTCATTTTCTGGAACAAATAATTTTGCTCCTCTTTCCTTACACATTATTCTACACATTTCTTGCAAACGAGAATTACAAGCAACCCCTCCCCCTAAAAGCAATTCTTTTTTTCCAACATGTGCTAGGGCTCTTTCAGCAGTTTCAACCAGCATCGCAAAAACAGTTTCCTGCATTGAATAAGCTAAATCATTTAAAGAATATTTACCCTTAGTAAAAATATTCTTTTGAATATTTTTCGGGGTACGCCCTTGGGCGTCATTCTTTTCTAATTTTTGTTTTAAATTAGTAAGTATCCCTGAGAGAGCAATATCCATTCCTTTAACTTTATAAGGAAGTTCAATATATTTTTTACCCCCAGTAAAAATTTTCGTAGAAGATTTTTCAGGGTCTTGTGCCCTTTGGGTATACGCCTGTGGTGTTCCTGCTTTTGCAAGTTTTTGTATTTTTGGTCCTCCTGGAAAACCAATTCCAGCATATCTGGCAAAATTATCAATAAAGTTTCCCACACCAATATCTAGGGTTTCACCAAAAACTCTATATTTTCCCTCTTCATAAGCAATTATTTGAGTATTTGCTCCTGAAACATAAAGCATGACTGGATTTTTAGCTCCAGTTGCCCCAGCATTCCATAATTTGGGGTCTTGTGCCCTGAGGGTATATGCCGAGCGGCAATTACCAATTTCTAAATGAGCAATACAATGATTAACTGGAACTAAAAAAAGTTTAAATTTTTTGCACAATTGTTTTGCTTTTTTTAATCCGACTAATAAGCACGGTGCAAGTCCTGGACCTATTGATACAGAAATAAAATCAAAATGTTCTAAATTTAATTTTGTCTTCCCCATAACCTTTTTCAAAACTTCATCAAATACTTTTTCATGATGTTTAGCTGCATCTATTGGAATTATCCCCCCTTCCTCAGTAACATAACTATTTTTTTCATTAATAATTATTTTTCCGTCTTTAACAATCCCAATTCCCAGGGTATGGGCAGTGCATTCTATACCTAAACCAATTACCATTAATAATCACATAAAGACTAATATAAATAAATTTCTAATAAAGAAAAATTCTTAAAAATCTCTGTAATTAAAAATATATAATTACCAATCATGCATATCACACTAATAATCATAACCCTTTACCGAAGATAAAATAAAATAAAATAAAAGAAATAGAAAAAAAATTAATTAAAAAATTATTGAAAGTTATTTCTTTTTCTTTTTAACAACCTTCTTTTTTGCCACTTTTTTTGCTGGTTTTTTCTTTGCCATTTTTTTCTTAACTGGTTTCCTTTTTGCTACTTTCTTCTTAACTACTTTCTTTTTTTTCTTTTTTCCACCACGAGCCATCTTTGCTTCACAAACATTTCCTTGTCCATCAACATAGTAAAGATACCCTGATTGCCTTTTGACAATATTTTTCGCAATAATTTTTCCCATAAATTTCACCTCCTTTTTAATTAATAAAATATTAATGATTAACATCTTTTTAAATCTTTCGCGTCACCGACGAGCAAGCTCACGAAGGGCAAACTTGGAATATTCATCACCGAGAGAGGTTGGGAGCAGAACCGCACAAAAAGAACTGACAAATTTTCCATATCTTTTATTCATGGGAATTTCAATAACTTTTGTAAAAAATCGCTTTGGAGAAAGATTTCTCTTAAAAGGTTTTACAACCTTGATATCAAGAATCTTATCTTTATCGTCGAGCCAGATAGCAACAAAAGGAAAAAATACAAAAAAAGAATGAAACCCCCAGCTCACTGGTTTGCCAAAATCAAATAATAAGGCTTCTGCTTTTTCTTTTCTAGTAAACATCAATCCAGTAATTCTCCTAGCCCAATTACAAACTTTTACATTTAATTTGAATTTTTTATTTTTATAATTTAAACCAATCTGCATTTTTTACCTCTTTTTTTTTAGCCTTGTAAGTTTCATAATGTAATTCAACATTTTTCTCGCAGACAAAATCATGATGCTTAAACCCCCCGCCAAAAGTCTTGGGAATATGCATTAATTCATGAATTATAACTTTTACCTGATTTTCTTTGCTTAATTTATCAAATCTTTCTGACAAGAATTCCAGTGCATAAACAGCCTTAATCCCCATTGCTTTTTGCATTAATTTTCCCAATGCATGGCATCTTGCAATAGTTCTCCGAGAAGAAGTGCCGTAACTTCTCAAACATCTAACACGATTCATTTGAACATGAGGAAATAAAAATCTGGAAATTTCTTCTGCTATTTCTTGCAAGTCCTCAGCAAATTCATATTTCATGAAAAACAAAAAACAAACCTATTTATATTATTTTAGGATATAAATTATATGATAAATCAAATCAAATCTAACATCTGGCAACTATGCTTTCATTCATTTGGCTCTTGTGTTTATGTTTTAAAAATAAACAATAAAATAATCCTGATTGATGCCTCGAGCAAAACAGCTCAAAAAGAATTATTAAATGATTTAAATAAACTAAAAATAAATCCAAAAAAAGTAAATGTGATAATATTAACTCACAATCATTATGACCACATAGAAAATATACATCTTTTTACAAATGCAAAAATATACTCCCCAGAAAATTTAAATGAATCTTCAAATATTAAAGAAATTCCTGAATTAAAAATAATCTCTGCCCCAGGGCATAGTCAGGAAAGCAAATGCTATCTCTATAAAAATATTTTATTCTCAGGAGATGTCTTGTTTCATAATGGAATTGGAAGAACAGACTTGCCAGGAAGTTCTGAATTACAAATGAAAAAATCTTTAAAAAAATTGCAAAAAATCAATTATGATATTTTATGCCCAGGGCATGTTTAATCCACCATTTCAACAATTTTTTTCCTTGATGTAAAACCAGATTTTATTCTCGCTTCTTTTTTAAAATATTTACTAAGAATCTTAATTAATTCAAGATTTGCCTTTCCATCAACAGGTGAAGATTTTAATTTAACAAGATAATAATCCCCTTTTTTCTCAATTTCTTGTGTTGCTGAATTTGGTTTTACCTTGATATTTATTTTCATAAATAAAAAACTAAAAAGAAATTTATATAATTATCTAGTGAAGTGCTTCATCATAAGAACTGACCGCCCAACCCAAATCTAATAAAGTATTTTTAAATAAGTCCCTGTTTCCTTTCTCCATTAAAATTTTTAATAAATCATTGGTATGAAACTTTCTTTTTTCAACAACAGCCATAGGAACATTCTCTTCTTTAGAATAAGTTAATTTTCCAATATTATCTTTACCCCTAAAAATTAATATGTCTTCACCATTTTGCTTTACCTCATAACCCAAATCCACAAAACATTTTACAGCTTCATATTTCATGCGAAGTTCTTCTTGAAGAGTAATTTTTCTTTCATAAATAGATTCCATATTTAATATAAACACAGATGTTTTATAAGGATTATTATATTAAATTATTTTTATCTTGTAATAATTTCCAAAGCATCCCTGTGCTTTAACTCATAAGTTTTTCCCAAAGCTCTTTTTGTTCTTGCATCTATTGCCTTGATAAAATTCTTTCCAAAATCAGTATGCAAAAAATAAGCAAAATCCAGGGCAGTGCTTCCTTTTGGAAGCAAAAAACAATCAGGTAAAATATTTCCCTTACTGTCTCCTAATTTATTTGCAGAAGCAGGAAAAACAGCAATATAACCCAATAAACCAAAAACAGCATTATTTAAAATAGACTGAACACCTGTTCCCCCCACATAATAATCTAAAACATTTTCCTTAATCTTTTCTAAACCTTGTTTTTGCTTTTCATTTAATTTTTTTAAAATCCTGAAATCCTTTTCTCCAGGAATATATTCAATTAATCCTGATTTTGCTGCCTGTCTTAAGGCAAGTTCAGAATCTGCAGAACACGGCACAATATTCAAGTTAGGAAAATCTGCTCTTAATTTTTGATAATTTTCTCTTCCATTTTTTAAATCAACCTTATTTGCAGCAATAATCATTGGCTTTGTATGCTTTCTTAAATGTGAAGCAAATTTCATAATATTCTTTTCACTCCACAAACTTGGCTTGCCAGAAAGATTCAAATTAAGCAAAACTGACTTTACCTGATATTCATTAACTTTTAATCCAGAAAACTGCTTTGCAACAGCCTCTGCAAAATTTGCATTCTCCATTTCAGCTTTTCTTGCAAAACCCTTCCACACTTTCATAAAAATATTATAATACCACATATCCAATTCTTTTTCAAGAAATTCAATATCTTTTGCAGGATCACGTATTTCTCCTTGGGGCATTGGCTTTCCTTTTTCATCTGTTCCTCCAGAAATATCTATAATATGAATAAAAACATCTGCCTGCCTTAAATCATCTAAAAACTTATTTCCAAGCCCTTTTCCTTCTGAAGCCCCAGGAACCAAGCCAGCAACATCCATTATATCAACAGGAACAAACCTGTTGTGATTAATGCAAAACCCATGACTTGGATTGCACTGAGTATTAAACTCCTTGTCAATGCATTCAACTTTAACATAACCCACCCCGTGATTAGAAAGAATAGTAACAAAAGGTCTATTTTCTATCTCCACGTTAGATAAAGTACATGCCTTAAAGAATGTACTTTTTCCTACATTAGGCTTGCCCACAATTCCAATTATCATAAAAAAGATTATAGAAAAACCTTTAAATAGATTACTCAATATGAAAAATCATGAACCTATAGCTCAGCCTGGTTAGAGCGCTGGTCTTATAAGAACTTAATCCATAAGGATTATGAATCTCATAGAAGTGTTTACCTGAATCCCTTATTCAGGGATGCTGGATAGAAAGCCTGGAAAGGAGTTTTATCTGAATCCCTTGGAGGCAAAGGAAAGATTCAGGGATGCTGGATAGAAAGCCTGGAAAGGAGTTTTATCTGAATCCCTTGGAGGCAAAGGAAAGATTCAGGGATGCTGGATAGAAAACCCGCAGGAGGTTTTCATTCTAAGAGAGCCAGAGGTCCACAGTTCAAATCTGTGTAGGTTCATTATGTGATTGTAAATCGCACAGATTGCTAAATTCAGATAAAGTGATTTTCAAATCCGAGTCATTTCATGGTAGAAGTATAATCCTTAAGGAACTTCGTGTGAGATTATGAGCAGAGTAATTTTGTGGTAAAAGTATAATCTCAAATAAACTTTGTGCAAAGTTATGAGTTCTGTAGGTTCATATTATTTTTTATATAATTACACTGCTTAAATCAAAATATTTAATTTAACTTAACTTTTAACTCTGGCACTAAATCTTCTGAACTCATCTAACTCCTTAATATTAATAATACTCATTACCAAAAATACCACAAATCTTCTCTATAATAAAAAATCTAATAATTTATTTAAAAATTATTTTTTTCACCCATACTTATAATTTCTTTTTTGATTTTGAAAATCTTCCTGAACTTCTTTGATTGTCGCTATGTCTTTTAATCCTTTATCAGGCCTTAATGCAGTAAATCTTGGAAATCTTAATGCAAATCCTGATTCATAATTTGGAGATTTCTGAATTTCTTGATAAGTGACAGATACAATAATTTTTGGAGTAATAAAAACATTTTTTCCTTTTTCCTTAAAAATATAAGGACTTAATTTTTTTGTTAATTCATCAAAAGAAATTCCCTGCTCTGTCTTCTCTTTTATTCCTGTTCCAACCTTGCCTATTTCAAGATAC
>Ga0180732_1000817_pt1 | contig 22636 bp, 25 predicted proteins | sample KR11_01MetaG_FD_148674 | JGI IMG/M metagenome (GOLD analysis project Ga0180732, IMG submission 148674) | Groundwater microbial communities from the Olkiluoto Island deep subsurface site, Finland - KR11_0.1 MetaG | ecosystem: Environmental > Aquatic > Deep subsurface > Groundwater | place... | reverse complement strand
GTGGTTTTTATGAAAGCTGAAATTATATCCATTAATGAGGTTGGCTGCAGTCCTGGGCAATGGTTTTAATGGCAATGCCATCGTCCCTATATTTTTTGTCAAATAGGAAAGATTATTATAGCTTTATGTATATTAATTCATAAAAATCAAAAATGGTGGCATAAACTTGATTGATTACTCATTTCAGACAAAACCACTAAAATTTCGATAAAACATGACAAATAGATCATCAGGCAACAAAATTGAACTCCAATTGCAGCTCGCCCGCCAAAATTTATTAGATCTTACAATGCGCAACCGCCTTTTGAATTTCAAAACGACGAATGCAAAAACAATAAAAGTCATCGATGGTGTTCCTGCCGAAATATATGATATTCTGGTTTTGCAGGAAAAGAAAATGGAATTTTCACCTGTTGATAAAAGGAAATTACCTCAATCTAACGCTGATGTGGTTATCCGCCAGAATGACCGTTATCTTCAAACATCATTAGAACCCGATGATCTTAAAAAGTATCTTTTCAAAATAAACCATGAAGCGCAATCTGTTCTCGAAGAACAAGGATACACAATTCTTTACCTGGCATTAGGTTTTCTGGAATGGACTGAGAATGAGAACTCTGAATCCAGATTTGCCCCATTGATCCTTATTCCGGTCGAATTAGAACGTAAGAAGATCGATATGTCTTTCAAAGTGGTCTGGACAGGAGAAGACATTTTTACTAATATCTCCCTTCAAGCAAAACTCCTTGAGCAAAATGTCTTGCTTCCCGAATTTGAAATGACAGAAATAAAATCCGATATCGATGCATATTTCAAACTTGTGGCTGAAGCCATATCCAGGAAGACAAAATGGCGGGTTTTGCCGGACATTCATATAGGATTTTTCAGTTTCATGAAATTCGTAATGTACAAAGACCTTGATTCAAAATACTGGCCAGAAGGAAAATCTCCTTCTGGCCATCCTCTGATAAAAGCGATATTTGATCCATCATCAACTGATCGATCCATCTCTGGATTTTCAGAGAATGATGTTGACGAGAAACTTGATGCCCGGGATCTCTATCATATAATGGATGCAGATCCATCACAAATTGCAGTTATCGAAGATGTCAAATCAGGAAGAAATCTCGTTGTTGAAGGACCTCCGGGGACCGGAAAATCACAGACCATCGCCAACATTATTGCTGAGCTTCTTGCAGCAGAAAAAACAGTACTGTTTGTCAGTGAGAAAATGGCTGCACTGGAAGTAGTGAAGAGCCGTCTTGATCTGGTAGGTCTTGGTGATTTCTGCCTTGAATTGCATAGTCGTAAATCCAATAAAAAAGAAGTTCTTGAAGAACTTAGAAGAACAGTGGAGAGATTTCCACCAAAATCGACGTCTTTAGAAAATAAATTCGATAAATTGGATTCTTATAAGTCTGAATTAAATGATTATGCTAAAGCATTAAAAGAGCCTTTGGGAGAGATGGGCATTTCTCCATTCAAGTTGTTTTGTGTTAAGGAGGAAGCACTACGCCATTTTGAAAATGTCAAGAAACAAATGCCACAAATTAAATTCTTAAATGTGGATGAGTTTGAAAGATCAGATTGGTCTGGTGCAAAATCTGCTCTTTCAGATCTGGCAGAAATATTGCCTTCAGTAAAACCTATAGGAAAGAATCCCTGGAAAGGATGTGAGCTCTCGATCGTATTGCCATCTGATGAACGCGAAATTGAAATACTGATCAATGAATGCAAAAATTCGGTCATTGAACTTGAAATGGCAATAGAGAAGCTGGTTGAAGCATGTGAAATGCAACGACCTTCTACTTTTAAAGAAGTGATAAATGCTATCCTGGCAGCAAAAGTGATAGCCATATCAAAACCAATCGACAGAGATGTTCTAAGAAATCCAGAATGGAATGAAATAAGTGAAACAACAAAATCACTGATTCAAAAAGTTGAAGAATTTCAAAAAAAGCTTCCTATGATAAATTCCAATTTCAATGCGCATGCTTTAGAAATGGATATAGACTCTCTCCTTAAAGAATATAAAGAACTTTCAGCTAAATTTTTTATTATCAGAATTTTAAGCAGTAGATACCGGCACTTAAAACGCGATATCTCTTCCATATACAATAATACGTTGCCTAAAAATTCAGAGCGAGTTACCTTTGATCTTATAAATTTAATAGAATTTAAACAACTCAAGGAAGAAATTCGTGAAGCTGACCAAATTGGCAGGTCGCTTTTTGGCTCACACTGGCGGGGAGAAGATAGCGATCCCAAAATAATGCATTCTTTTTCAAATTGGATCGTTTCCTTCAGGCAGCAGTTGTTGAATGAAGTGTTCAATGAAAAGATCGTAGATAAAATAAGTGTTGGCATATCGAAGGAACAAATAGAGATCGCATCTGATAATGTCGAAAAAACCTCAAAGCTTTTTGCTCAAAAGCGTGATCTTTTAGCAGATCGGCTAGGAGTGAATTATTATGCAATTTTCAATAGTCAATCTGAGGAGGTTTCGTTGAAAAATTATTCCACTCGTCTGGAATTATGGAAAAATGAACTTTCCAAACTTCAACGATGGGCGCAATTTTCTAAGATCCGAAAAACCTGCATTAACTCTATTGCCAGCCCTATTGTTAAAATAATTGATTCAGATCTTATTGAATCAGGAGACATTATTCCCTGCTTTGAGGGGAATTTTGCTGATGAACTGCTAAGATGCATTTTTGTTGAAAGACCGGCACTGGCAAATTTTGTTGGTGACCTGCATGAAAAAAAGATCAATGATTTTATGGATCTTGATCGAGAATTAATTGCTCAGAATAGACAAAGACTTGCATACCTTCTTTATCAGAACCAGCCGCACCTTACAGGAGGAGTTTCACCAAATTCAGAAGCTGGAATACTTCAGGGAGAGTTTAATCGTAAGCGCAGACACATGCCTATTCGTAAACTAATGTCTCTTGCAGGCGGATTGATTCAAAAGATCAAACCCTGTTTTATGATGAGCCCACTTTCAATAGCCCAGTTCCTCGACCCAAAAACAGCTCGTTTCGACGTGATCATATTTGATGAAGCAAGCCAGGTCAAGCCTGAAGATGCACTTGGTGCACTTTTGCGTGGTAATCAGGCATCTGTAATTGGAGATACTCGTCAATTGCCTCCAACAAGTTTCTTTGATCATATTATAGAATCTGATGAGAATGAGGATCCTGAAAATATTGCTCCGGTATCAGATATTGAAAGCATTCTTCATTTGTGCAAAATCAGTTTTCCATCAAAAACTTTGCGCTGGCATTATCGCAGCAGACATGAGTCTCTGATCGCCGTGTCTAATCAGGAATTCTATGATAATCGACTCGTCATCTATCCATCGCCAATTAATAATGTTGAACACCTGGGTTTAAAATGGATACATTTACCCGATACAGTTTACGATCGCGGAAAGAGTTCTGTGAACCGAATGGAAGCTAAAATTGTTGCAAAATCAGCATTAGAACATTATCAAAAATATCCGGATAAAAGTCTTGGGATCGGGACATTCAACATTAAACAACAACAGGCAATTTTAGAAGAGGTGGAACAGCAAATAAGAGAGCACCCCGATATGGAGGACTTTTTTAAGACTACTCAGAATGAGCACTTCTTCGTAAAGAACTTAGAGACCATCCAGGGTGATGAGCGCGATGTAATTTTCCTCAGTATTGGATTTGGATTCGATGAATTAAAGCGGTTAACCCTTAATTTTGGGCCTCTGAACCAGGATGGAGGTGAGAGGCGTTTGAATGTCTTGATATCCCGCGCACGAGAAAGATGTGTTGTCTTCTCAAATTTCAAGGCTGGCGACCTATTGATCGATGCGAATGCATCATTTGGGCTCAGAGCGTTGAAGGTATTTCTTGACTATGCTGAGAATAGAAAATTGAAGACTATCGAATCAAAAGGTGAAGATGCAGACTCCCCGTTTGAAGATAGCGTTTATGAATTCCTTAGAGACCATGGTCATGACGTTCGAAAACAGGTGGGTTGTGGGGGTTATAGAGTTGATCTGGCAATTGTTTCAGCAAAATTTCCAGGTCGTTATATATTAGGTATCGAATGTGATGGTGCTAAATATCATTCTTCTCCAGTTGCACGAGACAGAGATAGGCTTCGCCAGCAAATCCTGGAAGGATTGGGGTGGAATCTTTATCGAGTATGGTCAACTGATTGGTATCAGAATCGAGCAGAAACAAGTCGTAGATTGCTAGAAGCGGTTGAAAATGCTGAGAGATCGGGAAATATATCTCCAAAGGTAATTCAAAAACCAGTTCCACCTGCAATAGAGATTCAAAATGAGATTAAACGTGAAGAAAGTCCTGATAAAATAACACAGAATAATATTCTTGAGGATATTGTTCCCGATTATGAGATCTGCACATCTCTTGAGATTATCACACAGGCTGCTTTAGATGAAATGCCAGTCGATCAACTTGCCAGAGCATTTATTGAGGTCGTAAATATTGAAGGACCAGTCCATTTTGATGAGGTTACTAAGAGAATTCGTTCATGTTGGGGTTTAAAGCGAACGGGTAATAAGATCTATGATGCTATTAGAAAAGCAGCATTGTTTGCAGAACTCGAGAAAAAGGTTATTCGACGTGGTGATTTCTATTGGTCAACCAGTAATGATATTGTAAAAGTGCGCCGTCGCAGCGGTGATCTGCCTGCTAAGATCGAGTTAATTTGTGATGAGGAAATTGCTGAGACAATAAAACTGGTCATTAAGCATCAATTCGCCACTATGGAAGATGATCTAATTCTTCAATCATCAAGAGTCCTGGGATTTAAATCAACAAGTGAAGGGATATCAAAACGAATCAAAACTGTGATTCAAAAACTAATTGATAATAATGAATTAAAACGTTTGTCAAATGATATGATTGACCTGAATTCATGAGTGGATATATTAATCGAAGCACTCTATATGCTAACCAGGAACACCCTGCGATCACAAAAAACTGCCTTTGAATAAAGAAGGCGGGCTTTTTTCGCAAAGCATTGCTTATGATAAAGTTCCGCCTGGCCAATCGGCGCCGTATTTCCGCAATACAACCACAGATAATAAAAAGTCTCTAAAATTACGCCAATAGTTTTTTATACTGAACTGTCGTTTGATATATTGGACTGTGGTTCATATGATCGAACTATTCAGAAAATATGTAAAATGGAAAGTGCTGGCTCATTTCCTCGCAAATCCAAATACTGGTTTCCATATAAAGCAGCTTGCCAGGCTCCTTGAAGTCAGCCCTTCTAGCGTTAGCTTTGCTGTAAAATCCTTTGATGAAGATGAGCTGCTGTCGAAAGAAGAAAAAGGGCTTGCCCATATCTATATGCTGAATACCGACAACAGTATGGTAGCCCCGCTGAAAAAGGCTTACGGTATCGCTTTTGTGATGTCGTCGAAACCGAAAGAGGTACTTCTCGAAATAGACCCGAATATCATCTCTCTTGCCCTCTTCGGGAGCTATGTTGACGGCAGCTTTGATGAAAAAAGTGATATTGACTTTCTGGCAGTAACGCAGACAAAGAAAGGATCATTCGTTCCTGCAATAGATCAGTTAGAGGACAGGCTTCAAAAAGAAGTAAGTATATCAGTATTCAAATTATCAGAATGGAGAGCTATGGCAAAAAAGGGTGATGCATTTTATAAAAGAGTTATCGAAAGTCATATTTTACTCCACGGCAGCGGGTTAAAATGAAGCTTGCCGATTGTTTCAAGAAAGGTCTGCTGAAGAAGACGAGGCAGGATTTAGATAATGCCATGCGTTCCCTTGAGCTTTCGAGAGGGAATATTGAAGATGCAGTTGAGAATCTTTCCATACATCGCTACAGGGTCGTGGCTATTTCAAGCTATACTGCCATGTTCCATGCTGCAAGAGCAATCCTTTTCAGGGACGGTATCAAAGAGCGCAGCCATGAGTGCATTCCTGTTTATCTCAAAGAAAAATATCCTGAACTTGAAGGTATGGCAAATACTCTTGATTCATATAGACGGTTCAGGCACGATGCGATCTATGGGTTGGATTTTATTATGGATGAGACAGAAGCGAAAGCGTCATTAGATTCTGCAGAAGAGTTTGTCAAAAAAATAAGGATTATTATTGATATAGATATAAAATAATCCAATCTCTTCAATGCGGACATAACGATGATGAATTCAGCATTTTTCTTCCATATTTTCACTCCCCGCCATACCTTCCTTTCACCCTCTGCGGAACAGCGATCTTATTAAACACGTATTCAAAATACCTATCCGTCATTCCCGCGATAAAATCCCTCACTATCTCTACCGGCGCCGCCTTCTCTCGATAAACAGGTGATATCCATTTCAGATCCAGCATATCCGAATATATCAGAGATTCCCTGTTCTCATCCATTAGGTCAGTCAAAAAGGTCTCAAAGATCAATCCATACATATTCCCTATTTTCTTTTTCTCCCGCACGAGAAGGGGACTCCCGTAGATATGTTCCATATTATATTCTTTACAATCCCGGATGCATTCAGAAACATTATCTGAGAATGATAGAACGTCTTTATTAAAACTATTATTTATGAGGTCTTTGACCAGCGTATCCAGCACGATCCAGTTAATATCGTCACCTGCCTGGTATCCAAATAATTCCCTGCAGTTTTCCGGGAAACCTGGCAGATCCTCAGAGATAAGATTTACCTCCAGCGCATCCTTCAAATCCCTTCCCAGATATGCAATGGTGTCAGCAAATCGTACCACGCAGCCCTCCATGGTAAAAGGGAAAACATCATCCCCTCCATTATCTTTAATATCTTCCATCTTTGACTCAAAAGTCTCCCAGTCCGCATTTCCAGAGGGTTTAAGACTTTTATTGTGCACCTCGCCGTTGTGGCAGAGAATCCCATCCAGAACCTGAAGGCTGAGATCGCGATCTTTGAGACAAGCTGAACATGAAGCACACGGTGTGTTATGTGGTCATTATCCACCAGAAAAAAGACCTGTGTCTTATCAATATATCTTGAGTAAGCATTCGAATGGATTATCCTGCACATTTCTGCATAGAAATCGCGCTTTAGCGGGTCATCAAGAGCGATTATCTGTACGAAATGGCTCCAGCCTAATTGTCCAGTCAGTGTCTGGACAATTTTCAGATCACTGAAAACCTCGACAAACCTGATCATATAAAAGAGGTTGGTTCGACTGAAACCGCGTCCGTATTCTGCGGTCAATTTTCCAGACAGCGTCTGGACTATTTGTTTAGTTTGTGACAATTACAATATCAGTCTTTTCAGATCGTTTCTTCATACTTCAACCACCTGTAACATCTTATCATCAACAATACCAGTAATAGCACAGTTCACAGCCTCGAGTTCATCATCATTGGGTGAAATATCCTCTTTCGCAGTCAAGTTTATGCTCCTTCAATTATGCATCGATTACTGAACGCACTATTTTGCATACCCGGCTTAATGAAGGGCTTTATATCAGATTTCAAGCACAGTCAGCAATCTCTCAATATCCTCCTCACCGCAGCATTCAGTCACGCAGTAAAGAGCAGCATTTCCAAGCTCAGGATACCATTTCCTGAGTGATAATCCGCCTGTTATCCCCTCTTTCAACAACTTTTTATTTATCACTTCAGGATCATCCTCAGACACAGCCACAAACTCCCTGAAATGATGTGAATCAAAAATCGGCGCTCTCCAGCCTTTGATATCATTGATCCTTTCTGATACTTCTTTCGGCTTTTTAATCAGTAGAGCGCCAAGTTCCGAAAGACCGCCCGCTCCCATCCATGCTATATAGACAGCAGACGCAACGGCGTTCAGCGCATGATTCGTGGTGATATTGGAAGTAGCTTTCTGCCTTCTGATATGCTGTTCCCTTGTCTGGAGCGTCAGGACAAAACCCTGCCTGCCCTCTGCGTCGTGAGTCTCGCCCACGAGTCGTCCAGGCATGTCGCGTACATATTCTTTCTTGCATGCTATCACGCCAAGCTGTGACCCTCCGAAGCTGACAGGATTTCCTAAAGACTGCGCATCCCCTATCACGATATCAGCCCCGAACTCAGCAGGAGATCGAAGAACGCTAAGAGAGAGCATATCTGTCCCCAATACGAACAAGCTCCCGGCTTCATGCGCGATCTTTGAAACTTCTGGCGCTGTTTCATCTATAACGCCGAAAAAGTTAGGGCTTTCCATATAGACCATGCATGTATCCTTATTCACGACACTCTTAATTTTTTCAATATCGAGCTGACCGCTTCCTTTTTCGTATCCAGCTTCGATAATGTTCAAACCTGCGCCTTTTATGTAGGTCTTTAGAACTTCCACCCTTGCGGGATGAGTTGTCTTCGTGATAATTATGTTGGGTCTATCTTTCCTGACGCGCGCCGCCATCAGCGCAGCCTCGCCAAGGGAGGTTGCCCAATCGTATAAAGAAACATTGGATACATCCATTCCAGTGAGCTGGCAGATAAAAGTCTGGTATTCGAACAGCGCGCGAAGGAACCCCTGGCTTAACTCAGGCTGGTACTGGGTATATGAAGTAAAGAACTCGCTCCTTGAAATTATTGCTCTCACGGCAGCAGGAACATAGTGGTTATAGCAGCCCGCCCCAAGGAACATGGGATATGTTTTGTTCTGCCCAAGAATTGAACTCATCTCGCGCACTACTTCATTTTCGGATCTTCCGGGAAATGGCTCCGTTTCATGGAACCGGACCTCTGCCGGAATATCTGCAAAAAGTTCATCCACCGAAGCAACGCCTATTTCCTCAAGCATCTGCTTTATCTCGTCTTGCGTATGCGGGATATAGGGCATCTGTTCACTCCATTTATTTTACAAGATGATCCATGAGCTCAGAATATTCCCTGCCATTGAACAATTCGCTAAGTTCACTTTTATTGCTCATTTTGACTTTGACCATCCATCCCTCGCCATAGGGGTCAGTATTGACAAGTTCAGGGCTCTCTTCAAGTTTGCTGTTGACCTCGATGACCTCGCCACTGACAGGTGACAGTACGGCATTTACTGCTTTTGTGGACTCTACATAACCAAGATCTTTCTGGACCGTAAGTTTATCCCCGACTTTCGGAAGTTCCACGAACACAACATTCTTTAACTCTTTCTGGGCATAGTCCGTAATACCGATCACAGCGATATTGTCTTCGATGCGCGCCCATTCATGCTCTTCAGAATAATACAGCCCGTCCCTGACTTCCATTTTGGATCCGTTCATTTTCTTCCCTCCAGAAAAGGTAGTTTTACAACTATTCCATTATAGGTCTTATTCCTTATAACTATCCCGATCTTTGTATCCGGGAGAGCATATTCAGGTTTCACGTATCCGAGCCCGATGCCTGCGCCGAGCATGGGTGAGTTCGTGCCGCTTGTCACTACGCCAATTTTTTCACCGCTGCTTCCAACTATGTCATAGCCGTGCCTTGGTATCCCGCGCTCAAGTTTTATGCCTGCAAATTTCTTTTCCACGCCCTGCTCCTTTATTTTCAGCAATGCATCCTTTCCTGTGAAGTCTTTGCTCCATTTCACAGCCCATTCCAATCCAGCCTCAAGCGGATTGTTCTCATCCGATATATCCAACCCTGAAAGTATGTATCCCATTTCAAGCCGCAGCGTGTCGCGGGCGCCAAGACCAATGGGTTTGATATCTTTGCCTCCAGAGTCCATGATCGACTGCCACAGATGCATAGCATCTTCAGAGCGTGAATATATCTCAAAACCATCCTCACCAGTATAACCTGAACGGGTGATATACGTGTCAATACCAGACACTTTTCTATTAGCGCCGCTCCAGAACCTGATCTCATCAAGATCTTCAGATATTGAGGAAAGTATATCATTCGATCCTGGACCCTGAAGCGCGAGTGTTGCGATATCGCAGGTAACATCCTCTACCCCCACCCCTTCAGGCGTGTGGTCTTCCAGCCATTTCATAAGGATCTCTTTCCTGGAGGTATTGGTCACGAGGAAATAGTGGTCTTCTCTCCTTATTATGACGATATCATCAACAATGGTGCCGTCATCCCTGCATACGACCGAGTATTTCATGCCGTTAATGGGAAGTTTTGATATGTCGTTGGTGGAGAGGTTTTGCAGGAAATCAAATGCTCTGTCTCCTCTGACATTCAATTTATTCATGTGAGATACATCGAAAAGTCCGGCAGAGCCCCTTACTGCTTTATGCTCCCCGATGATATCCGAGTATTCAACAGACATCTCCCATCCATGAAATTCTATCATCCTGGCGCCCAGACTGATATGAGTTGAGTATAACGGCGTTCGCAGAATTCCTGTTTCCCCTCTGTTGCATGTCTCCGAGTTCATGATGTATTATCTGTTTGGTTCATCTTATATTTATTTCTCGAATGGAAGCTTGTATTTGGGGGCTCAAGTCGAATGCTTTTATTTTGTTTTTTTAAAATAGTTGTCATATCTCGAAGCGCATGATTTAATATTGATGAAAGATAGAGAGATGTTAAGTTTACCATGATATACCATATCGTGTCAAAACGCTATTTACAGGCCTCGTACATCGTACTGGGTATACCGTCGGTGACTGTTCGCTATAGGCATTCTTATGCTCCTTTTGAGAAATGAGTGAATTGTAACTTTAATTTTTAGTTCATTACCCTTTGCCATTTCTGTAGATTCATCAAGTTTCATTAGTTATCATTTAGTCTGAGAAAGAAATACTTAAATGCTTTGATTTGTCGTAACATCTGGTGTTCAGCCATTCAATCCTGTTGACCATGAAACTGATATTAAAATTTTCCGAAATTGTCTTCCCTTTATTGCAAATTAAGGCGTTTATTGTAAAAAGCCATAATTTTTCTATATTTTATTGATATTTAATTATAAATAAAATTTAAATAAGTATTATGGGGTTTAGCATACTGAAAAATCATTATAACTTAATAAATTTTAATGTAACTAAAAAGAGTCAGTGAAAATCCGCATGATCCGTGTCATCCGTGTTCTCATTTCAAACCAAACCTGAAAAACATGGTAAATTAATAACTATCAAAATAACTGTACATAGCAAGCATGTTAAATTCCTTAACCGATGACGGATGATATCATATTAAACTCATGTTTCAAAGAAACGTGAATTTCCTCTAATTTTTTAGATAGAATCGTTATGCTTTGACCACCCTGCCGTTTTGGATCTGTATGGCCTAACTTTTTAATTCACAATATTGGTTTAATTGATATTGATTTTTCCAAAACATATTTCTATATGTATGGCCTAATTAGTAAATAATGTCTTCACTCAAAAAGAAAATAATTAAAGGACATATATATTGGTATGCTGTTGAAATGGCAAGAATTAATGGGAAACCAAAACAAGTCTGGCAAATGTACCTTGGCACTGCAGAAAAGATAATTGAAGTGATGAAAGGTTCAGAAGATAAACCCTATGCAAGATTCAAATCTTTCCAGTATGGCAAAATCGCAGCAATGCTGCAAATAAGTGAAGAACTAAAATTCATCGAAATCGTAAATAAACATACAGCTAAGAAATCAATAGCTGGATTAACGGTAGGAGAATATCTTTTACTGGATATAATTGGAAAAAGCAGTAGTGTCTCAAGTGAAAATGGTCTGGAAGAGTGGTTTAAAAATTCTGCTCTTTCAATATTGTGGAAATTCCCTCATAAACTATCATGCCAAAATTTTCTGAATAAAACCATCTATCCTTTATCTTGATGAATCAAATTGGTTTACATATTGCAATAATTATAATAATAAAAGTGATTTATTAAAAAAAGGATTCAATAAAAAACATCGATATGATAAGAATCAAGTCGGTGTGGCATTAGTTACGAATGAGGATAATATTCCTTTTATGCACGAAACTTATGCTGGGAACATACATGATTCAACCGAATTTCCAGAGTTGATAGACGGTATAGTTAATTATCTGACAGATTTAAAAATAAATACAGAAGATATCACTCTTGTTTTTGATAAAGGTAATAATTCCACAGATAATATTGGAAAGTTAATCTCCAAAATGAGTTTTGTAGCATCCGCAAAATTTGACCAGGCAGAAGACCTTTTGGAGATTCCTCTTGAAGATTATAAACATATTTATACTAATTCAAAAAATCACGAAATATATGGATATAGAACAAAATATACTTTTTTTGGAAAAGAATTCACTACAATAGTCACATATAATAAGGCAACATACACACTTCAGAAAGAAAGTTATCTCTCAAGAAAAGCTAAGATCCTTGAAAAAATGACTGATCTAAAAAGACGATTGGAAAGCAATCGAGGGAAGGAAAGAGATAAAAGCAGTGTGGAGCGAGAGATTTCAGATATAATAATAAAGGATTTCAGATCAATAATTGGCTATGAAGTTAGCGATATTCCTAAAGGAAAGAAGAAACCAAAAATTAAATTCTGGAATAGAAAAAATAATGAAGAGAAACGTGAAAAGAGCTTTGGTAAATTGATAATTTTTACTGACAAATCAGAATGGCATTCCAAAAAAATCGTTCAGACATATAAAAATAAATATCTTGTAGAAGATGATTTCAAATTATTGAATGATGAACTCCTGGTGCCAATAGGGCCAATATATCATAGAAAAGATTTTAATATCAGAGTTCATGTTTTTTTGGCAATTGTTGGTTTACTTTTTTACAGATATCTTGCATGGAAAACTAAACGATTCAATCTAACATTGAAAAAGCTCATTGACAATTTATCTCAAATAAGGATTGCACTGGTAATAGATAAAACTTCGAATAAATCTGATATAGTTGTTGAAGAAATGACTTCCATTCAAGCTTCATTGTTTTCATTTCTGAATTTGGGGAAATATATAGACGTATCCACAAAACAAGTACAGTAGGACTAATCTTTTGTTAGGCTAACAGGAATGCAGTCAATCGATCTTGAAAAATTGACATCTTTGAATGATGAGTTAAATTGCTGAAAACAATGGATATGGACAGGATTTTACAGGATAAATGATCCACCATATCCCGTTAATCCTGTAATCCTGTCGAAAATCGATCAGTAAGGTTTGCGCATCTGTTTTCCGCACGCAAGGCACGTTGTAGATATATGCGTCCCCTGAAGCCTTGTGCGAGCAGTCGCGCCCTGGACTAAATATGAGTGGCAATGCCTGCACATCTGACGTTTCAACTCTGGCGGCATCCTGACTCGGTATCTCATCCCAATGCGCCTTGCAAGCTGCACGTACCTGTCACTGCGTTCAGGATGCATCCTGAATTCTAAAGATGCAAGATCGAACAGCCGGAGGATGCGCTCGAATGCCATGTCCTTAGCCCAGTCTTTTTGTTTTTTGCGCATGGCGGGATAATGGCAGGGACATATAAAAAACTTTGGTGTTACTTGTTCTGAACGAAAATCTATTGTGTATTCATAATCTGGATAAAATATTAATACACGATATCTATATCCTGATAGAATGGGAAGGTACTCCTGAATGGAATGACCGGATATCATTGTATTTTGAACAGGATGGAAGAGTTCAGGATTTCAACCTTGGCACAGGTGTGGCAGATAATTATTATCAGGGGGTTTCCTCATACGGTCCTGAATCATTCCGTGACGCGCACTTTGAAGATGGTTATACTGTAAGTGAGACCCAGAATGGCAACCTGAAGAGCGGCTATGCAGATGGTATCTGGCCTCCTGATGCGGATATTTATGAACCCAGGACATGGGGAAATATGACGATCGTTGATAAAAAGAAAAATTAATAAAAAGGTAGAAATATGGTTGCTGATATTGAAAAAACAATAAAATACCCTCTGAATTTCAAGCCCCTGTTTATCCTGGGAATGATATTTTTAATAATAATCGTACTTTCCTTCGTTCCGATGTTTTATTTTGGACCCAAAGCAGCAAAAGAGAGCGCTGCCTCGGAATTTTTTACGATCACTATGGTATTTTATATTTTATCCCTGGTGGCTTCAATGGTTCTTATCTCCTTATTCCTTGGCGGATATTTGATACGAGTTTCAAGGAGCATGCTGGCAGGGAACCTCGAAAAAGCTCCAGAGCTTAACAGGATCGGCGATCTTTTTGCAGATGGTCTGAAATTCATTGTCATCGGTTTTGTATATGCCATACCGCCGATGATAATCGCTATTCTGGCAGTAGTAATTTTCAATTTCTGAGTCTCTTTTTAATGCTTTTTCTAATTCCCCTGTTCTATGTATTTCAATTGGGAGGTGTGCGTCTTGCACACACGAATTCCCTCAGTAAAGCCCTTGACATCCCCTTTATATATTCCATGGTTTTCAACAATTTGAAGGAATTCTCACTCAGTATTTTCTTTTCTTTCGTTGCATCTTTAGTATTTTCCATTGCCAGCATCCTTATCGTTACTTACCCGTTCCTCATAGTTGCCACCTATGTGGCTATGCAGTATGTTTTCACAATATTTTATATGGAGGCCACACAAAAGCAGGTTGAAAATATTCCGCAACAGGTGTATTGATAACGAACTAAGAGAATTGATATAACGGGAATGTTTATATTCCTTCGAGCATAAGGATTGAACCATGGCAGAGTTAGGCAAGATCGAAAAACCAGAAGCTAACAGCTTCAAAGAAAACCGTAAACTATATGTTGTGCCCACGCTTCCTTTTGAAGAACTGTCTCAGGAAATGGATATCGACAGGGCGAAGGTGGAAAGATTCTGGGGCGAGGTAAGGGAAAAGATAGAATATTTCAGGTCAACCTGCGGAAGCATCAGCATGGTATATGTTGAAGGCATGGACGAGGATGAGACAAAAGGCATTGAATTCTTTGAGAGGTTAGGGAAAGAGAGCAATCATTACAAATTCCTGAAGACCCTGACAGATGCAGGCGCAAAGCTCAAGGGGATCGACAGTATCACGTCCCTCAGGCAGGCTAAGCTCCTTTATGATGAATATTCAATATCGTTCTCTCCTGAGACAGAGGAAATCCATAAGGGCTTCTATGGTAAGGACATCGATTTTAATAAATGGAGAGAATACCTGGCAAAAAAGATACAGGAAACACAGGATGGTATCGGAAAACATGCTACCGGGATAATAAACGAACTGCCTGAGAATACTAACGGCGTGTTGATATTCACAGACGGAAGACCTATAGAATATCCAGGCGGCATTGATGTATTCCAGATAAGACCGCCGGCTTTTGATGAACTCTCAAAGTTGTTAAGGGATAAAATGTGAAGTAATCTTTATCATTTCACGGGTTCTTCTATCTATTCTATGAATTGGATCATTTATGCTGTAGCATGCGTAATCCTCTACGGGATCATGCAATTCTTTATCAAACTTTCATCTACAGGCAACAACCCTGTGGCATCCTCTATGGTCTTTGTCACTGCGCAATTCATTGCACAGATACTCCTGGGAGCGTATTTTCTCACTAAAAGTGATTTCAATATGGATATGAACAGCATAAAATACGGGATAGCAGGAGGTATCGCCGCTGCTGTCGCAACAATAATTTTCTTCCTTGCACTTGAGAGCGGTCCATTATCGAAAGTTTCACCAATTGTGAACATGAGCCTACTTGTAAGCGTGCTGCTGGGTGTGGTCATTCTGGGTGAAGCAGTGAACATAAGGGTCGCAGCAGGTGTGGTTTTTGCTATAGCGAGCATATTCCTTCTGACGAACGGGAATTGAAAAATTATGAAATGGTGCTGAGGAATCCATGAGGGCACCAGAGCTTTCTTCATAATCCGGACATCGAAGGGATTTAAATGCGTAAAATCTTAGACAATTTTACTTGCCCTGAATTCAATTTAATTGAATAAACACATTTATCTATAATCGAATCCCTCCAAAACCCTGGTAATACTTATGAGCCTTATCGCAGAAGCAAAAAAAGGCAACCTGACAGAAGTAATGGAACAGGTTGCAGCAAAAGAGAAAGTCGAACCTGAATTCGTGCGCCGGGGAATAGCCAGCGGCAGGATAGTCATCCCTGTGAGCCCGTACCGCTATACAAAGCCATGCGGAATAGGGAAGGGACTTCGCACCAAGGTTAACGCATCGATAGGAACTTCCTCTGACATCGTAGATATCGACATGGAGATAGAAAAGGCAAAAGTGGCGGAGGCGACTGGCGCTGATACCCTGATGGAACTTTCTACTGGCGGCGATTTTTATGATATCAGAAAAAAAGTAATTGACTCCACAAGCCTTTCTGTTGGAAGTGTGCCGCTATACCAGGCTTTCATAGAAGCCATACGCAAATATGGCAGCGCGGTGGATATGAAAGAGGATGAGCTTTTCAGGATAACAGCAGAGCAGGCAAAGCTCGGGACGAATTTCATGGCTATCCACACTGGCATTAACCTCATAACAGTGGAGCGGCTGAAGAACCAGGGGCGGTTCGGGGGATTGTGCTCACGCGGCGGCGCCTTCATGACAGCCTGGATGCTGCATAATGAGAAGGAGAACCCCCTGTACAGCGATTTTGATTACCTGCTTGAGATAATGAAAGAGCATGAAGTCACACTCAGCATGGGAAACGGCATGCGCGCCGGGGCGATACATGACTCCACTGACCGCGCCCAGATACAGGAGCTTATCATTAACTCTGAGCTATCGGACAGGGCGCACGCGGCAGGGGTGCAGACCATAGTGGAAGGGCCGGGACACATCCCTATTGACGAGATAGATGCAAATGTAAAGCTTATGAAACGACTGAGCGGAGATAAGCCGTTCTACATGCTTGGTCCGCTTGTCACAGATATCGCCCCTGGCTACGACCACATAGTTGCAGCCATCGGAGCATCGCTCTCAAGCGCATACGGAGCAGATTTTATCTGCTACGTGACCCCGGCAGAGCACCTTGCGCTTCCCAATGTGGATGATGTGAGGCAGGGAGTGATAACAGCAAGGATAGCAGCGCATATCGGCGACATGGTGAAGAACAACGACAGGGGGCAGGATCTTGAGATGGGACGGGCAAGACGCGATCTTAAGTGGGACAGGATGTATGAGCTTGCTATCGACCCTGTTCATGCAAGAGCGGTAAGGGACAGCAGGTCGCCTGAGGATACAGAAGCATGTACAATGTGCGGGAATTACTGTGCGCTAAAGATCGTGAAGCAGAATTTCAACTTTGAGAGATGAAAGTAATATCTCGTAACTACGCCGTACCCAAAATTTCAGTCTCTCTTTTCAACAAAAAGTCTGTCAAAATATATGGGCACCCATCAGTGAACCTGCATCCTCGCCGCCATCAATGTGTGTTCCATTAGTATAGCGATCGTCATCGGCCCCACGCCTCCAGGAACAGGGGATATCAGTTTAACCTTAGGTAGAACGTCATCAAAATCCACATCCCCGTAAACCCTCTCGTTCTGCCACGTGATACCCACATCGAACACGATGGCGCCCTGCTTCACATGATCGGCTTTAATCAGACCTCGAACACCGGTGGCTACGATAAGGATATCCGCTTCTCTTGTATGGCTTTTGAGGTCTTTTGTGAAAACATGGCAGATACTTACCGTTGCATTGCGGTTCAGGAGCATCATTGCCACTGGTTTCCCGACAACATTACTGTGCCCGACCACGACCACTTCCTTTCCCTGCGGATCGATATTGAACTCCTCAAGCGCCAGGATAATGCCTTTTGGTGTGCATGGCACAAATCCCTCGCGCCCGATGAGCATCTTTCCCATGTTAAGGGGGTTGAAGCCGTCCACGTCCTTTTCCGGAGAAATGCGCATCATCACTTCCCTTTCATCGATATGTTTTGGAAGAGGAAGCTGCACAAGTATCCCGTGTATATCAGACCGCCAGTTAAGCGTCTCGATCAGCTTGATTATCTCTTCCTGCTTTGCCTCTGCCGGGAATTTGTGGTCTTCTGATGCGATCCCCACGCGCTTGCATGCCCAGTGCTTGAGCTTCACATATAATTTTGAAGGAGGATGCTCGCCAACAAGTATCGTGGCAAGGGCAGGTTTAATACCTGTCTTGCTGACGAACTTTTCAACATCATTCTTGACGCCGGCTTCAATGCTCTGAGCAATTTTTCTTCCGTCGATAACGCGGGGGTCAGTGACTTCTGGAAGCGGTTCCATCGAACGACCTCACTCGTAAGGGATCGGGAACTGGTTGCACAGTTCAAGCATATCCCTCTTTACTTCTTTTATCCTGTCTGCATCGTTCATGTTCTTGAGGGTCATATCAATAGCATCAGCAATAATTTCCATCTCTTTTTCTTTCATTCCGCGCGTGGTAACAGCAGGCGTGCCGATGCGGATCCCGCTTGTTATGAACGGGCTTTTTGTCTCAAAAGGTATGGTGTTCTTGTTCAGGATGATACCAGCCTCGCTAAGCTTTGCTTCAGCCTCCTTGCCTGTGATATTCTGGGGCGTAAGATCAACGAGCATAAGGTGGTTATCAGTGCCGCCTGAGACAAGTTCGTTACCCCGTATAGTCAGCTCATTAGCGATCTTTTTTGCATTTTTCACGATCTGTTTCTGGTAATCGCTAAAATCCTTGCTCATTGCTTCTTTGAAGGAAACTGCTTTTGCCGCGATGACGTGCATGAGAGGACCGCCCTGTATCCCCGGGAAAACAGACTTATCGACTTCCTTTGCATATTCCTGCCTGCACATTATCATGCCGCCGCGCGGGCCACGGAGTGTCTTATGCGTGGTGGTTGTTACAAAATCTGCATACGTTACCGGGTCGCTGTGGATCTTCGCAACCACAAGTCCTGCTATATGGGCGATATCGGCAACAAGAAGCGCATCCACAGAGTCAGCTATTTCCCGGAAACGCTTAAAATCAAGCTCGCGCGGGTATGCGCTTGCGCCTGAGACTATAAGTTTTGGCTTGTGTTTTTTAGCAAGCTCCATAAGAGAGTCGTAATCAATGGTCTTTGTCTCCTTAGAAACGCCATATGGCACGATGTTGAACAGCTTGCCTGAGAAATTCACTGGACTGCCGTGTGAGAGATGCCCCCCGTGAGACAGGTCCATACTCATTATAGTATCCCCGTGCTTGAGCATGGCGAAATATACAGCCATGTTGGCCTGTGAACCTGAATGAGGCTGGACATTGACATGCTCTGCCCCGAAGAGTTCCTTTGCGCGCTCTATCGCCAGGTTCTCAGCCATGTCCACGAACTCGCATCCGCCATAATACCTTTTGCCGGGATAGCCTTCAGCATATTTATTCGTCATTATGGAGCCCTGCGCCTGGAGCACGGCGCGGCTTGCATAGTTCTCCGAAGCTATCAGGTTCAGTCTGTTCCTCTGTCTTTCGACTTCATGTCGCATTATTTCGTAAATTTCAGGGTCGATCGTCTTTAATGGCATAATGATTCCTTTTCTTTATGAGTTAAGTTTATGAGTTTATTTTATGAGTGTAATATTTTCACTTTTCGTCCTTCTATACTGAGGCGATTTTCGACAAACAATTTCACAGCTTCGGGATAAATCTTGTGCTCCTGTTCAAGTATACTGTCTGCAAGCGATTTGTCAGTATCGTCTTCTTTCACTTCCACGCAGCTCTGCATGATTATGGGGCCGCCGTCAAGTTTCTCGTCCACGAAATGGACTGTGCATCCTGCCACTTTCACGCCTTGTTCGAATGCCTGCTTCTGCGCATGGAGCCCGGGAAAAGCAGGAAGCAGCGCAGGATGGATGTTGAGTATGCGGTTTTTATAGGCAGATAGGAGGGTTTTTCCAAGTATCCTCATGTATCCTGCAAGCAGTATGAGTTCAGCATTGTGTTTTTCCAGGGTTTTCAGAACCTCTTTTTCGTACAATTCCTTTGAAGAATATTTTTCAGGATCAACAAAAACAGCCTCTATCCCGTGCTTTTTTGCCCGCAGAAGTGCGTAGGCATCTCTGGCATCGCTGATAACAACGGAAATTCGCGCCCTCAGGTCTCCTTCTTCTATGCTGTCGATGATCGCCTGAAGGTTCGAGCCTCTTCCTGAAACTAGCACTGCTATATTCGTCACGGATGGCTCATATGCCGCCGGGAATATAATAGGTTTTGGTTTACTTTGGTCTGTAGAATTCAATTAAAAGATCGTTTGTGCTTTCTATCTGCGCTTTTGCCAACCCCACGGGGCAATCTAATTTGTGTTTATTACCGCAGTTTAAGCATGCATTTTGAATAGCACGTGTATAATCTATTTTAATAGACGGTATATGTTCTGTCAAACAATTCACCTCGTTTGACATAATAACATGAAAATGAATAAACCTTTCGTTTTGCAGGTTTTTGACATTACCGTAACAAATCCATAAGATTTAATATACACCTAGGTTATTATGTGAAGTTGATCATGCCTTCCGAATCTGACTCATATACAATATCTGCGATAAATACAAAGAATGAAGTTATAGATGTGGTGGTTGTCATGTGTCATCATTGCAATGAGAATGTTCCTGTTGTGGGGACATGTTCTGACTGCCATACCTCGTATGACCATGTAAAGACAGTTGAGAATCCTGAGACCGGTTTTATTCATTTTGTTTATGAGTGCTCGGGTTGCCCGCCTGGAAAAAGGAAAGCGCAGAAAATAATCAAGGTAAATGACGGCAACTCAAATTCGAACACAAGGGACGATCTGATAAAGAACTTCCTATGAAGGAAGTTCAGTAATTATTTTTTTGATGATACAACTTTGTTCAGGTCATCTAAGAGCGCATCCACTTTGATGCCGTGCGCCATTGCGCCCTGTTCTATGCTCTCAAATGCTGCCACATGGCATCCTACACAGTGGAGCCCGTGTTTCATAAATACCATCATGGTCTCTGGATGATTCGTTACAATTTCTTCGATCGTGTTGTCTTTTGTTATACTCATATTTTTCTCCATACGTTCGTATGTTTACGAACATTTATAAAGCTTTCTGAATAACAGAATATCAGGGTCTTTACCAGACATAAACTTTCTGTTTTTGTAAGTTCCATCTAATGATGTGTTCCTTCCACTACTTTCACGCCTTTTCTGGTTATCATCTTTTTGATATCTTCAAGGTGAGGGCATTTAGAATAGCTTTTTTCCATGAGCATGCAGGAGCTCAGATGTATCACATCAACGTTATGCTTAAGGAGGTTGTCCACAAGCCTGAAAATACGCCGCCCCGGACATCCTCCGCAGGTGAAAAAGCCTATTATTTCGGTATCCTTTCTATAATCACTGAAATGAACTTTTCTTTTATTGAATGCATTGAAGCATGCCACACCCGGGCATACCTCACTTACGATATCGCATCTGACAACGGCTATCCTGGTAGTCTTTTCGTCTTTTTTCATCAAGGCCCGAAACTGCGCTTCAGCTTCCCTGACATCAGCAAGGGTAACAATGGTATTACCTTTTTTTCCTAATGACATCTCGATGGCCATTTTTGCCATGATGCGGACATGCGAAGGTACTTTCTCAAGTTCTTGTAATGCTTCGGGTTCCCATTCCATATATATCACTTATGTCGATTAATATTATTTACTTTTCCCCATGCTCTTCCAGATGTTGTATATGAACATGAATATTGAAATTGTCTCTATAAACCCGAATAAAATAACCATCAGCATAGCATCCGAATAATCTTTACCTTTCAGCATATACATCCTCATAAAAGGATACGAAAGCGCCAGTCCTATAAGACCGATATTGCCTAGCCAGAAGTGGATATGTCCAAGGGCTTCACTGAAAACAGGACGACCTGAATAATGCGGAATGATCTCATAAGCTGCGCCGAAAATGAAAAAAGTCACCCAGCCTATCAGCGCAAGGTGGGAATGCATAAAGCTGTAACCTGGACCGATCGTTATCAGTACTCCGAGAATGGTACTGAGCCCAAGATATACAAGGCTTGTTTTGATGAACAGGTTTGAGAGTTTATTCATTTGAATACGTATGTTGTAACTTCCATGTCAGCATCCACAAGATAGTCAAAATCTATCAGTTTGTCCCATCCCGCTTTCTGGAAGATGCCGCCCACGCATACTCCGATTATCTGCCTGTCATCATGCCCTGCAGTCACTTCACCTATTAACACAATAAGACCGTTCACGTCTACTTCCATCTTCGGCATCGCCAGACCACCGAGAAGCACGACTGTATCGGAAGCAGGGTCAGACATTTCACCGAGCTGCATGCCGTATTCAGTCATTTCGACTTTTGCAGCCAGCTCTTTCCTGAGGTTGGGTATAAAGACCATCTCTTTTCCTGCATCCCGAAGAACATAGCCGAGAAGCTCGGCAAAGGGATTGCACCAGCCAGGGCAGCCGATAAAGGTTATTTTATCCCTGCCGCGGGCGAGCTTCCTGAATGCGGTAAGGAGACCGCCAATGCCCTCTAAGGTTTCTAGTTGTTTCATGATTTCATGGATATTGGCGGAAGAGGGATATAAAGATTTATTTATATTGAAATGATGAAGAAAGCATCTGTGGAATTGACTCTTTCAAGTTTATCCCGTTTTCTGTTCGGATATCCGGCTAATCTATTTGGTTAAAAACGTTGTGACTATTCAGATACCACTTTTTTAAGTTAAACCAGTCAATACTGGTAATAACTCTAATACAGCTACTTCGGAATCACTTATCCGAAAAATCAATATACATTAACATTATTACAGGAATAATAA
>Ga0180732_1000816_pt1 | contig 22655 bp, 17 predicted proteins | sample KR11_01MetaG_FD_148674 | JGI IMG/M metagenome (GOLD analysis project Ga0180732, IMG submission 148674) | Groundwater microbial communities from the Olkiluoto Island deep subsurface site, Finland - KR11_0.1 MetaG | ecosystem: Environmental > Aquatic > Deep subsurface > Groundwater | place... | reverse complement strand
TTAATGCATAAAGATAGCCTGTATAAAGGAGTATTATTGAAGTTGTAATAAGCAGGATCATCTTTTCCTTTGTCGGACTTCCATCAGGGGAAGTGAGCATGGGGAATAATTCTGGAAATATCCCTACGAAAAGGGATATGGACGAAAAAAAGACGACAGCGACCGATGCGACCAGTACTGGTTTCTTTTGGAGCACCAGAAATGTCTCGTTACTGACATACGCGCTTGCAAGAAATAGAACTGCTGAGACAATTCGCGCCACACTCCAGAAGAGCTGGGACTTCTGAAGCGAGTTGGGCGATATGAAATCAGGCATGAATGGATAAGAAAGGATGTGGTATAGGTCAATGAGCCCGATGATGAAAAAAGCAAGCCCGAGAAATAGGGTCTGGTTGTCTGCGTGTCTTTTGAATCCCCCGTTTTCAGCATCCTTTGCGAACACGTCAGGAAGGAATGGGGACTGGTTGTTTGATCTTCTTTTAAACACAAGCCATGTGATCGCAAATATCGAAAAAGTAAGGACAAGGGGCAAAAGCTCGGTCGATATCTGGAAATAATCACGCAGCAGAGACTTTCCAACCCTGAATGATTCAAGGGCGTAACCTATCAGGAACACAGAGATACCGATAGTCAGTATCATTGCAACATGGTTGGTCTTTGCCATTCAATCCCCTGAAAATAACATAATCTATATGATAATAATTATCATCATTTAAATACGTTTTCATCATAATTCCTGGATTCCACAGTCATAATTCCCGCAACAAAGTATTTCTTATTCCTTTCAATATATAGCATGGATGATTATCGGGACTTTAGGACCTGAGGGTTCATACTCGGAAAAAGCTGCCAAACATTGGAATAAAGCAGGAAAGCCGCAATATTACAACGATATCCAGGATACAGTTGAGGCGCTTTTGAACAATGAAGTGGATTATAGTATCGTACCCATAGAGAATTCGCTCGAAGGGTCTATACCGCTTACGCTTGATCTTCTGATGGAACACCAGTTAATGATAGTTGGCGAGGTGATCGTGCAGATAAAACACTGCCTGCTATCAAATGGCAGGATTTCTGATATAAAGGTAATAATGTCCCACCCCCAGGCTCTGTCCCAGTGCAGGAAGTTCATAAAGAATAATTTCAAGAACGCGGAAATCCGTCCGGTTCTGAGTACCTCCCTCGCAGCGAAACTTGTTTCAGGCTCAAAGGATATGGCAGCCATAGCGTCCGGGGAATCGGCACAGAGGTATGGATTGAAGATCCTCGAAGAGAACATACAGGACATTAACGAGAATTATACCCGCTTTATCGTGATAGGGAAAGAGTCGCCACCTGCCACGGGAAATGATAAGACCTCTATCATCTTATATCTTCAAAAGAATAGACCCGGGGCGCTATTTGAGATCCTTGATGAGTTCGCGAAACAAAATATCGATCTTACCAAGATAGAATCCCGCCCCACAAAAAAGCTTCTTGGGGATTACTTATTCCATATTGATCTTAAGGGGCACATCGAGGACAGGATAATTATGGGGACACTTGAAAAGATAAAAAGCAAAGTCGGAATGCTCAAGATACTCGGGTCGTATCCCGCTGCCCGATGAAAAGCTTTATACAGGAAAACCCCATATTTGAGATGCAACTCAAAAATGACTGGTCTTATGGATATAATATCTCTTAAAAAACTTGCACTGCTGGGGGCGCATAATAAGCCCCTGGAAATCTCTTCAGTGGAATTCGCATCTCATATCGATACAAGTCCCCAGACTGCGGCAAGGAAGCTTAAATGCCTTGAAGATGAAATGCTCATCAAGCGGCAGATACTGCACAGCGGGCAGCTTATAAGTATTACAAAGAACGGGCTTGCAGCGCTGCATAAAGAGCATAATGATTATCGGGCGATATTTTCTGATAATGGACAAAAAAAATTCCTGACAGGAAAAGTAATTACAGGACTGGGAGAAGGGCAATATTACATATCACTTGAAGGATACAGAAGGCAATTCATCGAAAAGCTCGGATTTACACCCTTTCCAGGTACGCTGAATATCAAACTTGACCCTGTCAGTATCGATATCAGAAAAGGAATAAGCGTAGATATTGGCATCTCAGGGTTCACGACACAGAACAGGACTTTTGGCAGAGGCTCCTGCTTTAATGTCATGATAGGGGATGTAAGAGGAGCTGTAATAGTTCCTGAGCGCACTCACTATCCTGAAGATATAATTGAAATAATCGCACCTGTGAACCTGAGAGAATATCTCGAGATCAGGGACGGCAGCAATGTTGAAGTGGAGGTAATAAAATGAGTCTTGAAAAAGCTAAAGAAGCTCTGAGAAATGGTAAAATGATACTCCTGTACGATGCAGATGACCGCGAAGGGGAGACAGACATTGTCATACCTGCGCTCACTACTACCCCGGCTGACGTTGCGCGCATGCGATGCGATGGCGGGGGGCTCATATGCGTTGCAGTTCATGGGGATGCGGCAGACAAACTGGGACTGCCTTTCATGTCAGAGCTTTTAAAAAGCGTTTCACAAAACGGTCATAGTTCTCTGCGCTCAATGGTTGAAAAGAAAGGTGATATTCCTTACGACTCACGCTCATCGTTCTCGTTGTGGGTAAACCACAGGGATACTTTTACCGGCATTACCGATAACGACAGGGCTTTTACTATCAAAAAGGTCGGAGAGATGGTGGAGAAAGTCATGAACGGGGAAAAGCTGGATTTCGGTAGGGAATTCAGGTCTCCGGGTCATGTTGCCCTGCTTCGCGCAGCGTCAGGTCTTCTTGATGAAAGGCGCGGGCAGACAGAGCTTTCGATACAGCTTGCATTGATGGCAGGTATTACTCCTTCAATGGTCGTATGCGAGATGCTGGACGGTTGCACTGGAAAAGCACTTTCAAAAGAGGATGCAAGGAAATATGGGATCCGGTATCAGATGCCGTTTATAGAAGGTAGAGACCTGTTATAAGCCACGATCTTATGACAGTTTCACTTCTACCCCTTTCATCTTCTGATATTTCTTCAGTCCCCACTCCTCCATTTTCAAGAGATCATTTGCTCAATTCTTTCAGGCGTTTGATACTTGCCATCATTGCCTGTGACTCCTTTTTCTTCAGGTTCTCCAGATATTCGATTATCGCGTCAATGTTCGTCTTGAGCTGATATATCTTATATGGTCTGCCTTTTCCCGGTTTCTTCTCTTCCCTCTCCGCTATCCAGCCAAGTTCCTCAAGTTCGCGCATTGCGATGCTCACTTCAGGCTGGCGCAGGTCGGAACCCATCTCAAGGTCCCTGGAAGTAACTTCTTCAACGTTTTTCAAATATGTAAGCACTTTTGCCACATTTCTCTTTAATCCTAGATCGATGAGTGTATCAGCGAATTCTTCGTCCGATTTGTCAAGGACATTTACTGAAAGACTTTTCATAGCATTTCACCCTGCGATTAAATGTATTCATGGAATATAAATCTTACGTTTTAATATAAACCATCTATGAAAAGGTGACAATTAATAAATGGTTCTACGCAAATTGAAACGTAATGTTATTATAATGATGTTTATGTTAATGATGTGCATTATATATTATTACTTTTTTAACATTACGACCCATATTTCAGTGAGACATGATGCCTATACCCCGGCAATCAAAACACATATATCCATTGTTTTCCTTTAGGAACTGGGATTTACATGGAGCAGCTAATATATTTCAATGGGAAATTTGTGCCAAAACAAGAGGCAAGAACCTCAGTTTACGACCACGGCTTCTTATACGGCGATGGCGTTTTTGAAGGGATAAGAGCATATAACGGCAGGGTTTTCAGGCTTGATGGACACCTTGACAGGTTGTACGACTCTGCAAAAGCGATAGACCTTAAGATCCCGCTATCAAAAGAAGAGATGACAAAAGCCATAATAGAGACCCTGAAGAGGAACGGTCTGAAGGACGCATATATTCGCCCGATCGTTTCAAGGGGCGACGGCGACCTGGGTCTTGACCCCAGGAAATGCCCGGTACCCAACGTGTTCATTATCACGCAGGAATGGGGCGCAATGTATGGCGACCTGTATGAAAAAGGTCTGACAGGTGTTACAGTGGGTATCAGAAGAAATGCGCCAGAGGCTTTGCCGCCAAACATTAAATCGCTGAATTACCTGAACAACATACTTGCAAAGATCGAAGCGAACGTGAAAGGAGGCGATGAAGCGATAATGATCGATGTTCACGGAAACGTCTCTGAAGGTTCAGGCGACAATATCTTTGTCGTAAAGAATGGCAAGATCCTGACGCCTCCGACCCTTAACAACCTTCGCGGGATCACGCGCGCCGCTGCTATCGAACTCGCTATAAAATATGGGATACCGGTATCAGAGACCAATATGGGTCTTTTCGATATCTATACTGCGGATGAGGTTTTTGTTACAGGCACAGCGGCAGAGATAGCCCCTATGACGAAAGTTGACGGGCGCATTATCGGGGACGGAAAACCAGGTCAGATAACAAGGAAGTTAATGGCAGGATTCAAGAAATTGACAAAAAAAGAAGGTACCCCTATAGTTTAAACCATTATCAGGCGTTTACGAAGCCAGCAGGAAGTACAGGTTGTTCAGGTTGATGAACACGTACATAAATATCATCCCTGTCATTGTATTTTTTGCAAGATTGTGGTTATTTTCAGGTATATGTGACATCGTGTACATGATGAGTAAAACCATTGTCAGTTTGACAGGAACGAACCAGTCCTGACCGTAAAGTGGATTGAGTTCCATTATTTCTGGATTTTTAAGACCATGATGCGTCAAAAAAAGATCTGATATCTGCAGTATTGTGAATATCGCTCCAAATAAAAGTATGAATTCTATGTATCTTGACCTGCTGTTGTGACTGGCGTTGACCTCATGCTTTCCTGCAGTATCTATCCAATCATTTTTCAAGCTGGTCATACGTCACCGTCCCAGCCTTGAAGCTTTATCTACTTAAATTTATCGAAATGTTTAAATAATAATTGTAATAATTATGATATGGAGGACTAATATTTGGATAACAAAGAAATGATCCGTTTATTGAATGAAGCTTTTGTCCATGAGATCGAAGCCACCATGATATACGTACGTAACGCCTTCATTATACCCCAATGCGACCCTAGCAGGGTGACGGAAGCAATAGCTGTAGATGAGATGAGACACATGAACTGGCTTGCTGACCTCATTGTTAAGCGGGGCGGGAAGCCAAGCATGGAGCATAAGGAACTCGATTTCGGGGGGGATGAACTGAAAAGCCAGCTTGAACATCAGCTAGCCCATGAAACAGAGGCTATAGAGATGTATAAAAGGCAGATCGAGTTAATTGATGATGCCGAGATAACCGGTGTGCTGAAGCACATACTGGATGAAGAAAAGCGGCACAGGAAAGAGTTCAGGACTAGATTAGAGAAGTTTAATATTACGTGCTGATCATTAAGGCTCAAGATGCCAACCACAGAAGAGATAAAACTCATTATTAAGAAATATGCCCTGCAGAATGCGGTCAAGTATAAGAAGACGCCGCAGGCTGGCGCTGTGATGGGTAAAGTCATGGCGCAGCCTGAGCTTCGCTCGAAAGCTAAAGAAATTACTGTTCTTGTGAATGAAGTTCTAGTGGAAATCGACCAGATGACCCCGGAGGCTCGTGAAGAAGAATTAAATAAGCTCGCGCCCGAACTTATTGCAGAACTGAGTGAAAAGAAGGAACCTGAAAAAGGTCTGCCGCCGCTTGAGCTCGACGAGCCGCTCGTGATGAGGTTCGCTCCAAACCCGAACGGACCGCCAACGCTGGGCAGCGCCCGCGGCATCGTCGTGAACTCCGAGTACACGAAAAAATATAAAGGCAAACTTATTATCCGCTTTGATGATACAGACCCTGCGACCAAGCGTCCCATGCTTGAGGCTTATTCGTGGTATCTTGAGGATTGCGAATGGTTGGGGGCAAACCCTGACGAGGTTGTAATTGCATCAGACAGGATCGAGAGATATTATGATGTGGCTGAACAATTGATAAAAAAGGGCGGAGCATATATTTGCTTCTGTGAGCAGGAGTCATTCAAAGCTTTGAAAGACGTAAAAAAGGCATGCCCGCACAGGAACGAGACGCCTGAAAAGAACCTTGGGTTCTGGAAAAAGATGCTTGCCGGGGATTATAAAGAACAGGAGGCGGTGCTGCGCATCAAGACTGATATCGCGCACAAAGACCCCGCGATCAGGGACTGGGTGTCATTCCGCATTATCAGGACGCCGCATCCCAGACATGAGGTGGGTGATAAATTCTGCGTCTGGCCGCTGCTTGATTTCGAAGGAGCGGTTGAAGATCACCTTCTGGGAACAACACTTATCATAAGGGGCAAAGACCTCATAGACAGCGAGACGCGCCAGAGATATGTTTATAAATACATGGGCTGGACGTATCCCAGAACGATGCACTGGGGACGTGTGCAGATACACGAGTTCGGGAAGCTGAGCACGAGCGCGATCAAGAAAGCGATAGCTGAAGGGACTTATACCGGCTGGGACGACCCGCGCCTGCCCACCATCAGGGCGATAAAAAGAAGAGGAATACTGCCTGAGGCGCTGCGCAAATTCATGCTTGACCTTGGGCTTGGCGAGACTGATATCAGCCTCAGTCTTGATACGCTGTATGCTGAGAACAGAAAGATAATCGACCCCATAGCGAACAGGTACTTTTTTGTCTGGGACCCAGTCGAACTGGAAATTGAGGGAGCAGAACCGAAGATCGCAAAAGCTCCTATTCATCCGACCCGCGGTGGACTCAGGGAAATCCCCGCAGGAACGAAAATATTGATCACAAGGAATGATGCGGATAGTCTCAAAGAAGGCGAGAGGCTGCGTCTTAAAGACCTTTACAATATCGAAGTGACCGGCATCTCGCCTCTGCGGGTGAAGTTCATCGGGACTGATATGGACCTTGTGAAGAAAGATAAGGCTCGGATCATCCACTGGGTCCCTCTGGATGGGCTTATAGTCAGGGTGTTATCCCCGGATGGTGAATATACAGGCATCGGAGAGCGCGGGATGGAGAAGGAACTGGATAAGGTGGTGCAGTTCGAGAGGTTCGGGTTCGTGAGGATAGACAGCGTGAGAGGGGATGAGGTCGTGGCGTATTTTACGCATAAATAATGTAGAATCGTATGCTATTCCCTGGTTGGGCAACAAGAGACTTCGCTTTGATTGGATATCATGAATAGGGTTCAATTATGAGACATAAACACTTGACGAAAATCGGTGTTTATTTCAGTCCCACAGCCTCAACCTGAAAACTGTTCTAGGCGATCTTACGAAAAACAAGTACGATCCCGATAATATTTCCTCTGTCATCCTTAATGACATTATTGCTGTCCTGGATTTGAATCTTCGTTTTGCTCTTATCTATCAGTATGGTTTGCATCCCCTTATCATCAGTCTTTTCACTCACGATATTGAAGACATCTTTCAGGGGTTTACCCTGTACCTCTTCAAAAGCCCACCCAGTCATAGACTGAGCAGTAGGATTCATGAATAGCACACAACCCTTAGGATCGGTAGCTATCACGGCATCGCTTATACTCTTGAGCGTTACGTAGAACCACTCCCTGCTTTCCTTTAATTCCCTCTCGATCTTGTTTTTATAGAGTGCGATCTCAATATTGATCTGCACTTCTCTATCTCTAAATGGTTTAATCAGGTATCCAAAAGGTTCTGTTATTTTTGCCCGTTCCATAATTTTTTCATCAGAATAGGCTGTGAGATATACCACTGGAATACCAAAACGAGATTTTATCTGGCTTGCTGCTTCAATGCCGTCCATTTTACCCTGAAGCATAATATCCATAAGCACAAGGTCTGGGGTATTCTCTTCCACATTTTTAATAGCTATTTCTCCGGAAGATGCTATTGAAGTGACATCATATCCCAGATTCTGCAGGCTCCTTCGTATGTCATCAGCAACAATGACTTCATCTTCAACGACCAATATTCGAGTTTGTACCATTATTTCACTCCTCTAAATCTAATTTGAAATTCTGTCCCATTATCTATATTCATATTCATCTTGCCCATTAGTTGATTTTCTGCCAGCATTGTAACCAAATGCAAACCCAGTGATTCGATTTTTTGCATATTCAGACTTTTCGGGATCCCTATCCCATTATCACTTATTACAAGTTCGATCATATTTTCTTCTGCCAGGCGAAGGATTATTTTAATTTCACCATTCCTGTCTCCTGGAAATGCATATTTTAAAGAGTTAGTAACAAGCTCGTTAATGATCAATCCACATGGAATGGCAGATTCAATACCTAGTGGAACGTCTTCGACATATATATTCAGCGCAATTTTACTCTTGTTGAGGCAATATGATTGAAATAGACCATTAACCATCTCATTTATATATCCTTTGAGATCGATTTTTGTAAAGTCTTTGGATAGATAAAGTTTTTCATGAATAAGTGACATCGAAATAATTCTATTTCGGCTCTCATTAAACATCTCAATAACATTTTTATCTTTACAAAAATCCGACTGAAGTCTTAACAAACTTGAAAGCACCTGCATATTGTTCTTGACCCTGTGGTGGATCTCTCTCAAAAGGACTTCTTTTTCGTGAAGAGATGATCTGATTTGCTCTTCATCCCGCTTTCGCTCAGTTATGTCACGTGAATTGAGTACCATACCCGTAACAACCAGGCCGTGAGGAAGTGTTTTGCCGATTGATTCAAGAATACGCCAGGCGCCATCTTTATGCCTGGCACGAAACTCTATTGATGATGTTGTATTTGGATTCTGGATCTTTCTAATAAAAACCTCAAAAAAACCCGGCAAATCATCCGGATGAATTAATTCCGAAATATTCTTACCGATCAGCTCCTCGGGTCTATATCCAAAAGACCTTTCAATGGAAGGGCTGAGGTAGAATATTTTTCCATTATCACTTAGGATCATAATAATATCTGATGAGTTCTCGATAAGTGAACGGAATTGCTCTTCGCTGCTGCGTAATGCTTCTGCAGCCAGCTTACGCTCGGTAATATCGGTAATTACCGCCTGCACCGCAGGATTGCCCCGATATATAAAAGGCATAGCTACCTCCTCTACGTCAATAACCTTCTTATCAAGCCGGATGAACTTCTCTTCGATAAGGGGTGCTTCCTGTCCTTCATTTAGTATCACCTGGACCCGGTCATGAAAAAGTTCTCGATAATCTGGATGCACAAAATCTATGATATTTTTTCCAAGGAGTTGTTTGGGGTTTTCTGCTCCAAGAAGTCTTGCTCCAGATGTGTTCATAAAAACAATTTTTCCTTCCCTGTAAACAGCAATTGCATTTGGTGAGAGCTCTACAAGCATGCGATATCGATCTTCACTCTCCTGAAGCGCTTTCTCTACACGTTTTCGCTCGGTTATATCTCTGACTATACTCGACAATCCAATAATATTATGTTCAGAATTTAGCAAATGAGAAATTGTCATACTCACATCTATCTCGTTCCCATCCTTATGCAGATTTACAAAATCAAAACCCATAGCCATGTTGCCGGATATAACATTGTTCATAATATGGTTCATCTCAGTATGCAGTCGCGGTGGGACTACAAGCTCTGAGAACTTTTTTTCCGCTACCTCTTCTGCAGACCATCCGAAAATATTCTCAGCGCTTCGATTCCAGGAAATGATCCTGTCATCAAGGTCGGTTATTACTATGGCATCATTGGCATTATCGAACAGGTTTCTATACTTCTCCTCTGCCACATACCGCATCTTATGTTCCGCAATAGCCAGATTTTCATACGGTCTCTCTATTGATGATTTGATCATTGCTAAATAGACAAAATAGAAACCTGCGGCTTGAAGCAAATATCCTGAATAGGTATAATCGAAATATACAAGAATACTAACGGAGGTTAAGACAAAACCATATATTAAACAAATTATATTCATTTCCCCTGTTTTCCGTAGTCTTTTCAGGTAAAGGAAACTTGAATAAAATAACATAATTGAAGTAATAAGTACCAGGGAAAACCAGGTTGTAGAAAGACTGCCTTTAAGTGAATACACTTCCGGTAAACGATTTGGATAAAATAAGACGATTGTAAGGACCATTAAAGATAAAATGATCGCAAAGGCAAATATTACATATTTGCTGATAATTCCGGGAATTGAATCTTTATAAATATGCGCACTTACAAAAAATAATAAAACAGATATCGTCCATAGCATAACCCGGAAAGTTACTGCTTTTTGAATGGAATTGGGTGTGATGAAATCAGGCATATACGGATGAGAAAGCATCTGAAATAACTCAAGAAGTCCCATGACAAAGAAAGATGCACCAAGAAAAAAAGAATTATCATCCCTGCTTTTATTATATGCGAACCATGTCGTCACAAAGATGGAAAAAGACATGACAAGAGGCAAAAGCTCTGTTGAAACCTCGAAATAATCGCCCAGTAAAGGTGAAATGTTTCTAAATGGCTCAAGTATATACCCTATAATGAAGACCGAAACCATGACGATCAGCAGTTTCAAGCCATGATTTGTTTTAGCCATTCAATTCCCTCAGATCAAATTTATTCTGACCCTGTATTTCGTGACACTGTTTTTCTCAACAGTAATTATGCTTTTGTGCGGTAATAGTATTGATTGAGGTTGGCGGCATTTCCTACCTTCCATAACACTCCGATTTCTGTTTCGCCAACCTTTTCTTATCATGATTTTAATGCGATATAGATTTCACAAGATTCGTTTCCTGATGGTATGTTTTGTGACATATTATGGACTCTTTCAATTTGTTCACCGAAAGCATTCGAAATCCATATATCGTACAAGCTTTTAATAAACATACAATTATTACTGTTGATCTCGGCATCAGTTTTTACTAAAGGACAGTTGATAATTTTGCCACAAATGATATTTTCGCTAACATTTGACCATTTTGAATCCTGCTTAAGGATCACACTCATATCCTGCAAATACTTCATAAATGTCCCGGGATCCCATTCAGATATATTTTTCTTACATTTATAATTATCAATTATTTTATTACCGAATTTGGTGCCAAGCGATCTTATGAACTCTTCATTTGAAGGTACATTTTTTAGCATTTTTAAAATGTTAAGGAGATCTGTATAATAATCCGCAACAGGTTCTTCTCTTGTTTTGATATCCTCTACCATTCGTATGAGGATCTTGCCAATTTCAGGAAGCTGCTTAAGGACTATGAGATTTTCTCCAGCTGTAGAGCTGTAAGTACGTCCATTCAGATGCAATAATTCTACAAGATTATTGGCAAGCTTTCTAATAGCATCAGGATTGGAGAACCTATGATGTATTATTAAAGACTCATTATTGATATCCATATCTTCTATGAAGCCCATAGTTTTATAGAGGACCTTCAAATTTTTCAAAAAATCTTCCTGAGGGATCCGATTTATGGGGCAACCATAAAACCGCTCAATGCAGTTAGTGATTTTATATGTCATTCCTGCCCCCTGAACTTCTTCAAAAAGCTGTCTTGGTATTACTGCCATATCGTAGTTCATCTTTGCATAAAGATGTATCAGGACATTCCAGAAATCAGGTTTATTGTGTAATTCAGTAAAAACCACATCCAAGCTCCCAAAATTCTCTAAGATCTTTTTATGTATCCAACTATTTTCACCTTTTATCATGTTCATTTCTAAAGATCCATTGATATTTCGGATCTCTGAAATACCAAGTTCATACTTTTTAGCCGCTAATAAAGCAATAACAGAAGCCAGATACCTGTTCGCATGAGGATTTTTTCCATCTATTGCAAAGGTAGCGCTTTTTGGCTGGAAATTATTATCAGAATTGATCTTAATTGACATTCCCCAATATACTTCGCTTCCAAGTTCATTTAAGCGTCTTTCCAGATCAGAAAGAGATGAAATGTTATTGCCAATGATGTTGTGAACCGTCTCATCATCTGGAAGTCTGCCTCCTAGATTTTTCAATGCCCAGATAAGAGTTGATGACGTAAGATTCTGCTCCTTTCTTAATCCTGAAATAAGTTTTTTTACAGAATCCGGATCCTGGAATGCAACATCTGCAAGGTCGATCACCTCACGAATAACCGCACTGAGATTGCCATTGTGCTTTTGCATCAGAGGTTCAAGTTTTTTTAGATAATCCTCATTTAAAGAGATATTTTTTCTAAGAATCATGTAAATCACTTAAACCTATTTTATATAGATATATTTAGACGTACTAATGATTATAATCATAATGCTCATTTATTACTTATTTAGTTTTCCATCTATTTCCCGAAATACCTCCACACCCCCTCAGCATCCTTTCTACTAACCCCAGGCACCTTTCCTATCTCCTCCACATCAGCCTTCCTCAACTTCTCCACAGACCCAAAATACCGAAGCAGCGCCTGTTTCTTCTTCACCCCGATACCTGCGACCTTATCCAGTTCCGACTCAACGATCCTTTTCCCCCTCAATTTCCTGTGATATCCCAATGCGAACCTGTGCGCTTCATCCCGTATCCTCTGCACAAGTTTCCGTGCTGGCGAGCCTTCTGGCAGGATGACCGGCGCCTCTTTTCCTGGCAGGAAAATATATTCGAACTCCTTGGCAAGCGCCGCCACATCAAGAGACAGACCCAGGCTGCCGATTGCCGCAAGCGCGGCGTTCAACTGCCCTTTTCCCCCGTCGATCAATACAAGGTCGGGCATCCTTTTTCCTTCTTCTTTCCTTCTCGCATATGCCCGCCCCACAACTTCTCCCATCATCGCAAAATCGTCTGCGCCTTCCACTGTCTTAATTTTAAACCTCCTGTAATTCTTTTTGTCAGGCTTCCCGTTCTCAAAAGCCACAAGCGAACCCGTGGCGTCCGTGCCGCTGATGTTCGAGATATCAAAAGCCTCGATAACTGACGGCGCAGCAGGCAGAGCGAGCGCATTCTGGAGCGCCAGCAGCGCCTCATTTTTACCTTCGTGAAGCAATTCCTGCCCGAGCAGCATCCTTGCGTTCTCCTGTGCAAGGTTCATAAGCCCCTTCTCCACTGCGTTCTTCGGGGTCTTGAGCTTTGAACCCAAACCTTCGAGCCACAGCGATATGGATCCATCCGATATCTCAACCGGGATTATTAATTCCTGCGGCGGTATGGCATCAAGATAATACTGTTTGATAAAACTCGACAACATCTCATTCTCATCAGAGCCAGCCGTAGTAAGTGTAAACGTGTCCCGCCCCCGAAGTTTCCCTTCACTTACATGGAATACCTGCAGAGCCGCTTTTTCTCCTGCGATGGCATAAGCGAGCACATCCTGTTCTTTTTGACCGGGCACATTAACGCGCTGTTTTTCAGAAATTTCCTGCAGAGCATTGATCTGGTCGCGGAGGTGCGCTGCTTTCTCATATTCCTGGTCCTTTGAAAGCAGTTCCATCTCATGAGTAAGTGACTGGATCAACTGGTTATGTCTTCCTTTGAGGAGTTCGGACACATTCCTGATGATCCCGAGATATTCCTCTTTAGACACAATGCCAGCGCATGGAGCCGCGCACTGCTTTATATGATAGTTAAGACATGGCGGGCAGGGCAGCTTCTTCCTGCATCTTCTTATACCAAGCCTGGAAGCCATTTTGATGAGTTCACGCACAGCCCGGGAACCTGGATAAGGACCATAATATGCCGCCCCATCCCGCTCCCGCCTGCGGGCAATGCATATGCGAGGGTATTCATCGTTCGTTATCCTGATAAAAGGATACGCCTTATCATCCCGTAGCTTCACGTTATAGCGGGGAGCGTGTTCTTTTATGAGGTTTGATTCGAGCACCAGCGCCTCGACCTCGGTGCCTGTAACGATATACTCAAGACCATTGATATTCCGCACAAGCATCCTGGTTTTAGGGGAGTCGGACTCCCTGAAATACTGGCTCACCCTGTCCCTCAGGGATGATGCTTTTCCCACATAGATCACCCTGTTCTCCATGTCTTTCATAAGATAGACGCCCGGGGATTTTGGGAGTCTTTTAGCGTATTTGATATCTATGGTCATTTAATTATGATTTCAGATTCCGCTTTATGTGCCCATAATCATTTCGTATCCTGATAAAATTCAAGGATGAAATTAGACATATTTTTGACCGGAGTGGTAAATAATGAACCGAGACAGGCTAATAGGTCTTTGCCATAATAGCCATATTTTCAGTTTCCCTGCCGCATGCAGGGCACTTCCCCATGCCGCGTCCGAGTTCTCCTTCCGGGATACCGAGTATCCCTGCGCCAACTGCTTCTTCCATAGATAGTCCGCATTCCCGTTCGCCGCACCATGCTATCCTTGCTATACCCACCTGTATATTTTCTTTCACTTCTTCCAGGGTATTGCAATCTTTTATTCGTCCTCTCAATGAAACTGCGGCTTTTTCAAGAAGGCTTTCATGGATAGCCTGGAAGCGATCCTTCACCTCTTCCACGATATGAGCAAGTGGAGCTGTTTCCTTTTTCCCGTTGTCTCTCCTTACGACAGTTGCCACGTTGTTTTTCAGGTCGCGCGGACCTATCTCAACGCGCACAGGCACGCCTTTCATCTCCCACCTGTAATACTTGGCTCCGGGGCGCTCATCACTTGTGTCAAGAGTTGTGCGGATACCATCTTTTTTCAATAATTCTGCAACATCGCTGCACGCTTTTATTATGTCTTCGCTATTTCCGAATATTATTGGAATTACCACGACCTGGACTGGCGCCACTTCAGGAGGGAACACAAGACCCTTATCGTCCCCGTGAACGGAAATAAGCGCCGCTATACTGCGTTCCGAGATGCCGTAGCAGGTCTGGTATGCGTAAACCTGCTCGCCGCTTAAGTCTTCGTATTTTATATCAAACGTCTTTGCAAAGTTGCTTCCCAGATGATGCGCCGTGCCTATCTGCAGCGTTTTACCGTCCGGCATCAACGTATCCACAGCCATCGTGTAGTCTGCGCCAGGGAATTTATCCCAGTCAGGGCGCTTTGAGACAATAGTGGGTATTGCAAGTCTTCTGTAGAATTCCTGGTAAATGCGCGTGGCTTCCTTCACCTGTTCTGCCGCCTCATCCCATGTAGCGTGCACAGTATGTGCCTCCTTGAACGAGGTTATCTCGCGAAGGCGAATAAGGGGGCGGGTGTGTTTTGTTTCATACCTGAAGGTATTGACGATCTGGTATATCCTGATAGGAAGGTCGGCATGTGAGCGTACCCAGACCTTATACATGGGATAAATGGCAGTCTCGCTTGTGGGGCGCATCGCAAGTTTGACATCAAGCTCGTTCTTGCCGCCATGGGTGACCCAGTACACTTCATTCTCGAAGCCTTTGATATGTTCAGCTTCTTTCATGAACTCGTTCTCGGGGATAAGCAGGGGAAAAAGCGCTTCCTGGTGGTCTTTATCAAGCAGTTCGCGGATGATGGCATAGGTTCTCTTTCTAACATCAAAGCCAAATGGGAACCAGACATACAGTCCCTTTACCGGGTAGCGCACGTCCATGATCTCCCCTGTGAGGAGAAGTTCGTTATACCATTCGCTGAAATTCGATTTTGCGGGAAGCGCTGCTTTTTTTTCGTCTGTTTGCTTTTCTGCCATGAAGCTCACTTGGATGCTAATATTGTCTTAATGGCAATAAGCATTTTGAGAGAAGAAATATAACTTTACCATTTTATCATGCTGTACATCATCGGGTTGTGATATGTCAGTTCTTGGATCATTTTCAATATCTCTTTTTTAGGGACATTGATGGATCTCTGTGATATCCTGTAAACATCCTCAACCTCGACCTTCCCGTAATAACTCAGCATTTTCACTATCCTCATGACGGTATTTTTCTGCCGCTCATATTCGCGCGTCTGATATGTACGAATGGCGCGCAGCAGGTCTATTCTTCGGAACTCAGGCCAGTACGGCGCGCAAAAATATGCGGCGCATTCATTACCGTTCGCCTGCCAGGGCAGGAAATTGGAGATCCGCTCATTGCCGCCTGTCCTGATGATCAGATCGACGCCGAGGACTGAACCGGTTGACGGATACATATTCTTAGAGAAAGTATGTTCATTGATATCATCGATGGAAAGCATCCCACTCTTGATCTTTCGCGCCATGGCGCGTGTCGCGTCCACGAGTTCCTGTCTTCCCCCATAAGCCAGCGCCACGTTAAGATAAACGCCGTCGTAATTTTTCGTCATATCCTGGGCGCGTCTTGCTGCGGATTGCAGGGATGGGGGCAGAATATCTAGATTTCCTATCACCCGAACTCTCATCCTGCGCCTGTGGGTGCGTTCGTCACTGCAAATTTTATCGAACTTTAAGCCAATAAGGTCAAAAAGGGAATTTTTCTCATCGTCATCCCTGTTGAAGTTCTCTGTTGAAAATGCATAAACAGTAAGCTGCTTAATACCCAGATCAAAGCTCCAGTCAAGGACTTTTTCTGTAGAATCTGCCCCTTTGAGATGACCATAATACTGTGAAAGACCATGTTTTATTGCAAAACGCCTGTTGCCATCCATTATTATTGCAACATGCGATGGGATGGGTTTATCCTTTATTTCGCTTGCAAGCAATTTCTCGTATCCACCGTATAATATCCCTGTTAAATTCAATATATCACTAACCTATTTATTACCAAACATGTATTAAAGATTACCTGAAATCTCCCAGCTGGCGCTGTTCTTCTTTATCCTGTTTTTCCGGTTTTTCAGGAGACCTGCCTATCTGCTTCAACACCTTCATTGCGGTCTTTGATCCGATGATACGCGCGATCGCATTATGGTCAGCGGTCATGAGCGCTTCCATGCCCCTTATCCCGGCTGTGTAGAGCTTGCGCGCTCTGACCCTGCCGATGCCCCGTATCTGGATTAACTCAAGAAGTTCAGGGCTTGCCCCGTATTCCACGCGCTGCGCAAGTTCCTGCGCTTTAACGCCACATGAGCGTTTCTGGTCTTTTCCCAGTTCTGCCATGGAATGAACAAGCCACAAAGCGGTTTCTGAGAGCGCCCTTATATCCCCTTCCCCTATACCGAATTTCTTTACGATATCCTCTTCTTTTATCTCGTTTATCCAGTCAAGCATCACGCATGCGGTCTTGACTTCGGACAGGAACCATTCGTAATCCTTATTGAACTGCGGTGGTATCTGCACGAACTCAGTGCTGTGTTCCATCACGAAATCACTTAACCATTCATAATCGTTCGAACGCAGGTACAGGGGTCGCATGTCTGGTGTCCTGCATGCAAGATGGAGCAGGGTAAGCTCATTATACCGCATGTCCTTTTCTTCGATCCTTTCCATTCCATCGAGGATCATTGAGGCTGACATCGGATCTATATAGAGCCTGGATACTAGTTCCCCTAGTCTGGTAGCGAAAAGACCGTTCGTTTCTATGACGAACTTATTTTCGACAAGGAACGCGATAACCTTTTCAATTACCGCCTTCAGGCTCCAGGGCTCCTGCTGTGTCGCGTAGAATGTCTTTCCCATGAACGCAAGGAGTTCATCCATGCTCTGGGCAAAACCAGTAGCTATCGTTGAAAGTATATGCGTTCGAAGTGCATTCTCGCTGCCTAGCTTTGACCAGATATTTTCCGCCTTTGCGAGCACGTACTGCTGCGTCAGTTCTTCCAGTTCATCGTAGGTCTTTGCAATAAGCACTGATTCACCGTAAGGGTCAAGGCGCGGACGCCCCGCCCTTCCTGCCATCTGCTTATATTCAAGCACGGGGATAGGCGTAAGACCGAAGCTTGCGTCGTACCTGCGGTAGCCTTTGATTATTACTCTCCGTGCAGGGAGATTAAGCCCTGCAGCCAGGGTGGGTGTGGCGGATATGACTTTGATAATCCCGTTACGGAAACCACCCTCGACGAGCTTTCGCTGTTCAGAAATAAGTCCTGCGTGGTGGAATGCGCTCCCGTTCTCGATGCAAAGCGCAAGTTTTCGCGCTGTATCCACCTCGCTTGTTTCCCGCACTTCATCGGCGACGATCTTTAACTTATCCTTTATATCCCCGGATATAAGGGATGATATCGCAGTTCCCGCCCTTTGCGCCATTCCTTCAGTATTCTTGCGGCTGCTCTCGAAGATCAGGCACTGTCCCCCTTCTGCCAGTGTATCAGCCACCAGAGAAATGGCAGCGTCCCTGGATCTTTCTTTGACTTCCCTCTGGCTCCTGTCGCCAAAATTTATGGCATTCCCGAAGAACACGCCTTCTTTTAATATTATGGGGCGCCATTCACTCACTACAAGTGCTGCATCCAGCCATTTTGCTATCTCATCCGCGTTGCCTATTGTGGCTGAAAGCGCGATGATCTGCATACCAGGATTTATCTGCCGCAGCTTTGCCAGGACGATCTCAAGCGTGGGTCCCCGGTCGGGCGAGTCGATAAGGTGTATCTCATCCGCGACCACAACAGTTATTTCTTCCATCCAGCGGCTCCTGTTGCGAAGGAGCGAGTCCACCTTTTCAGAGGTGGCAACGATGATATCGAATTGCCCGAGCCAGTCGTCGCGTGAATCGAAGTCTCCTGTCGCGATGCCCGTGGACACTGGGCGCCCGCTGCTTTTCATAATGCTCTCGAAACTGCGGAAACGGTCATATTTTTCCGAAGCAAGGGCGCGAAGGGGGACGATGTAAAGGGCTTTTCCGGGCTTTTTAGAGTCCAGTATTGATCTTAGCATGGCGAATTCAGCCAGCAGGGTCTTTCCTGAGGCTGTGGGTATGGCTGCCATTATATTTTTATTTTCGAGAAGACCAGATTTTATTGCATCAGCCTGAGGGGGATAGAGTTCTGTGATACCTGAATTATGATAGAAAATTTTTATAGGATTTGGAAGGTTGAGGTCTTGTATTTTTATGCTATTATATATGTGAAGGACATTATTAATTTTATTGGCGGTTATAAATCCAACTTTTCCGTCAGTAAGACTTTTTGATGATGGTTCGATTTTATGTTTTCGGGTGTTTATATGAAAATGATTTTGACAACAATCTTTTTCTGATTCAAGAAGCAATCGATTACATTTTCTCCCGGAAGGGAGGATATAAATACATCGAGGGTAATCATTTTTTAAATATATTGGACATTTTTCAAAATCAAATACCTTGTCATTATTGTCTTTTCTTAAGAAGCAAAGTAGTCGCCTTTCCTCATCATCTATGCAAAATTGTCCATCGCCAATCTGTTCTTGGCAAATTCTTAATGAAGGATTGTAGATTTCATTTTTATTTATGATAAATTTAATTTCATTCTCATAATGTAATTTTGATTTGATCCAATCTGGCGGTACGATTTTAAGTATTATTAATTCAATACCATCTTTGGTCAGGTCATTTATTTTGATATTATCAGGTCGGTTCGAGACAACAATTTCTATAGCTCTGATACCTTCCCCCTCTTTATTTTTCAAACTTATGTCAGGTCTTCTTCCATTTTCTAAACCTTTCTCGCGCTGGATATCGTTTATATTTCTTAGAATATCAATTCGTTGAATTCTTCGTTCCTCTTCTTGTGAAGTGGAATTAGAATCCAAATTTATACCTATATAGAAGGATTTTTTTTTGTCCAAATAATCATTCAAAATGCGATAAACATCATCTTTAGCATTTGAATGTGCTATTGTTTCAGGAGAATGAACATGGTTTTTTAGAGCGAAATGATGTCTGTAAATTTCTCCTTTTTTTGGAATAACCTCTTTTCGTTCATTATTTTCTTCATAGCAAAGTCTACAAAGAAATGGTTCCAATTCTTTTTTCTTATCTTTTGTGAAATCATTGACATTTATTAATATTAGATTCTTATCATAAGCCCATTCTAACTCTACCATCTTCCGACCCTATGAGCTTGGAGCAAAAATAGCTTTTTATTAAAGCTTTTTGCAAAAGTACTAAATCTCCGAAAGAAAGTTTTTTAAGGCATTGAAATTAATATAAAGAAGAGGGAAAAACATGGCATCATCAGAAGGTCAGGCATGCCAGAGTTGCGGCAAGCCAATAAACAGATCGGACGACTTCGGAACGAACGCGGATGGAAGCAAGAGCAGCGACTACTGCAATTATTGCTTCAAGAGCGGCAATTTTACATATCCCAACATGACCATGGAGCAAATGATAGAGATTGCTGCAAGTTTAATGGTCACTCTGACCAGTATGTCTGAGAATGAATCCAAAGAAAAAGCAAAAACTTCAATTCCTAAACTCAAGAGATGGAAGAAATAGTATTTTGAAAAACGTTGTTCTTCTCTGCAGCGCACAACATGCTACCAAAGCAGATCAGCGATCCTTCTTAATAAGACCTCAGCGCTGTAAAGCAAGAGCGCTGCCAGCAGGAAGACAGGTCTCATATCTATGACCTGCTTGACCATGCCTGTTTTTCTAGCTGTTATTTCAGGTATCAGCTGTTCAAGCCGAGACCGATCAAATACATGACCGCCGCCCGCTGTTATTATCCCTGCTATCAATTCGTTATTGCCAGTTTCCCGGTATTCTTTTGGTTCGTTCACGGCAACTGTATAGCCTGAAATGTCATGGAATCCTGTTGAATTCGGATAAACAGCTGTATGGAACTGCCTATCCCCGGCCCTTACAAACTGCAGCTGTGTGCCGTCAAAGGAAAGGACGGGCTCGCTGTCAGAGGAAAAAAGCACATCAACAGGTTCACCGACTTCCCCGTCCAGAGCGCGTAGTTCCAGACCATCCGGTGTCCCGATAGCATAGTTTATCGAGCTCGCGATGAGCCTTGAATTCCCTGCCCCGTACAGCGCAGGCGCCCAGGCATTCCCGTTATCCACGGTTATCGAGACCACCCTTCCCAGCCCTGCTCTCCAGGAAGTTATGACCGGATTGCCGTTCCCTGTCATTACAAGCGCCTGTGCGTTCTGCTTTGCATGCACGTTATTATAACCGTAAACCGTTGCGTTAAGCACGAAGTCCTGTGTAATAAAGTGACCGCTGTTCATTATCAGAAGCGGATAGCCATCTCCCCTGTCCCTGCTTTCTTTTTCGCCGAATAACACTTTAATGCCGTGAGCAGCATCCCGTCTGAGGTATCCGCCGCCTCCTGCTTCTGCAAGCCGCATCATGAACTCTACATCCGTATCCCCGCCCACCCCGATAGCATATATCGATATTCCCCCATCCGACATGGAACGGGCGGCTTTTATTGATGCATCGCTGTCAGCCACCGCGCCGTCAGATATCACAATTACATTCCTTCCGCCATCGAAATCCCTTAGCATATCGTGCGCGACGGCAAGTGCAGGCGATAGACGAGTTGTCCCCCCGTACCTGAGCCGCTGTATGGCATCTTCAGCCTCAGACCTTTCTGCAAGCTGCGCGAACGGCACGATCGTATGCGGGGCATTATTGAATGCGATCACTCCAATGAAATCCCCTGCGCCCATATCATTGAGAACTTGAAGCGCAAGCCCTTTTTCAATTCCGAGTTTGGGTTCTGCGCCAGAGATGCCGCCTGTACTTCCGGATATATCCACGATAAGCACAACAGCGGTCTTAGCAGATATGGGGGGAACGCCACCGTATTTTACAGGGATGAGTTGTTCGAACAGGGGCAGCTTACTGTAGTCAGAATAAGCGTCATGACCTCCTACAACAACAAGACCTCCGCCATTTATTACATAATCGCTCAGGGTAAGGGCATTGGAAAAAGACAGCTTTTTTGCGCTCACGTCATCCAGGATAACAGCCTTATATCCCGCAGCATCTGCCGGACTGGAAGCGTCATACACTGAATAAGATCCTTTTATTATCTGCGATAGAGGGGAATCCTCATTTGATACGAACAGAATCTGTGGTCGTGGCGCCACATGCACTGATCTGTAAAAAACATTGTTCTGCGGGAATTCGTCATCTAATGCTGTCAGTTCTGCTTTTATTGTATGGGATCCGACTGAATCAAAAGAGTATGTAAGAGGTATTTTCTTGGCGCCTGATACGCGGTCATTTAATACGACTTTTCCATCGATCCAGACTTTCAGATCACCTTCGATATCACCCACACTTATGACATTCACATTGAAATCTGCCTGAGTATCAAGTACAGCCACGGCATCCCCTTCTATCGAAACTCTCATATCCTTTTTCACCGTCTCATGCCTGAGATAATATACTGTAGTGTTGAGGCTTCGCGCAAAAGAAACGGCTTCAGGAATGCTTTTCCCGATATTGTTGTTCCCATCGCTGATGAGAAGTATGCTGCCTCCTGACTTTGCGTTCCTGATAATCGCATCGCCAATGGGAGAGCTTGTGCCAGAGATATGATCAATGGCAGTTGGCGTCCGGTTCGAAAGGTAATCGTAAATTTCATCAGGCGGGGGAAAAAGGCGCATGCTCTCAGTCCTGTCTGCTATTATAGTTATATCAGCAGTTCCTGTCATTCCCTGAACATATTCTTCCGTGTAGGGCGAGGCTATCGAGAGCAAAATGATAGAGATTATCAAAAGCTTTGATGCAACAAGAAGAATTGCTTTTGCTCCTCTCGGTTTTAGGTAGTACAGGATAGCAAGTATAACAGGGATTACCATGAAAACGGCAAGAGGATATTGAAATTGTATCATATATCCCCCCTGTGCTTCAGGTAGTAGAGTTCAAGAGCCATAAGAATTA